>Ga0114920_10000143_pt1 | contig 32026 bp, 21 predicted proteins | sample ChitaG_FD_88683 | JGI IMG/M metagenome (GOLD analysis project Ga0114920, IMG submission 88683) | Deep subsurface microbial communities from South Pacific Ocean to uncover new lineages of life (NeLLi) - Chile_00310 metaG | ecosystem: Environmental > Aquatic > Marine > Oceanic > Sediment ...
CAGTACGATCTTTGCTTTGGTTTTGCTGTCCCACCGACGTCGCTTCATGACTGATCTCCTTTGTGAAATCAGCCACAAGATACTCCCTTATCAACCCTCACGCACTAATGGGGAGCAGTATATCTTCACCCTGGCCCAGGTTAAGGAAATCATTCGGCAGGCCGGGGAAGTCCCCTCGATAACGACTTTCTACTTCGAGGGCGGAGAGCCGTTTTTATATTACGCGCTCCTGGTGGAGGCCGTTCGCCTGGCTGGTGCCGCGGGATTTGCCTGCGGGATCGTCACCAATTCGTACTGGGCCTCAAGTGTTGAGGATGCGGAATTGTACTTGCGTCCTTTGCAGGAACTGGGAATTGCGGACCTGTCGGTATCCGATGATGAATTGCATTATGACCCCGATGGCCCTAACCCGGCCAAAAACGCCCACCGCGCTGCCGAGAATCTGGGCCTGCCCGTGGGGAGCATCTGTATCGAACCGCCGAACGTGATAAAATCCGGCGAGCGGGGAGGGGAGCCAGTGGTCGGAGGAGGAGTTCTCTTCAAAGGCCGCGCCGCCGATGTGCTGACTAAAGACTTGCCGAGACGGCCGGCAGGTTCGTTTACGAGTTGCGACGAAGAGAATTTCTATGACGTGGGCCGGGTGCATATCGACCCGCTCGGCTGGGTGCACATCTGTCAGGGGGTTACGGCGGGCAACCTTTTCCAGAAACCGTTGAAAGAGATTGTTGCCGATTACGACCCTGACCGCGAGCCAATCATTGGGCCACTGGCCCGCGGTGGCCCGGTCGAGTTACTCAAGCATCACCCGGTTGATGTGGGGGAGGAGTTCGTCGACGCCTGCCACATGTGTTTTCTGATCCGCCGTGCGCTGGTCGACCGCTTCCCGGAGAAGCTGGCTCCACGCCGGCTGTACGGCCTCACCCCGGACTCACAGCAGTAATTCTCAGATGCCCCAGACCCGTAAGCAAAAGCGGCATAATGACATGGGGCAGATGAGGACATCTACTACCCACGAAATTGCCAGAATGCTGTTAAGAGGAAACCGCACAAGAATCGAAGAACGGCGGAACAAGCCGGACAAGCATGTCGTGGAATCACTCCAGTTCTTCCAGGCGCATTGCCGCCCGGTTTTTGATGTGCAGGTCACCCTTTTTCTCGGCAGCCGCGATGGCGCGGCGGTAGGTCTCACGGGCCGCACCGATTTGGCCCAACCGCTCCTGGAGCGCAGCCAACTCCAGGTATGCCGCACCGTATCCGGGATCGCTGTCGATCGTCTTCTGGTATTGCGTGATCGCGTCCTCGATACACCCGGCGTCACGATACAGATTACCCAGCCCGAAGCGAGTCAGGGCGTCATCGGGGAAAATCTTCAGGACTTCCAAGAACTCTTTTTCACGCTCGGTATCCATCAGATGCTTTACAGTGTGATTAAGTAGGTCAGCCGGGAATCGTCAAGCCGAAACAGCCGCTTGAGGTTTCCGCCCAGGATCATGCCGACGACTTCGTTGGGCAATCCCAGGTTTTTCAGAGCGGCCAGGAGAGACCTGAACATATCGCTCCGCCACCCCCGGGGGAAAATTCCCGACCCGGTACCAAAGAGAATCCGCTTATACCCAAACGCCTTGAGCATCATCGTAAGCTGTGGTTCAATGTTTTTTCCTGTGTCCGGCTCTTCGTCGCAGACATCCGCCGGGGAGGTGCAGATATGGACATTGGGGCACAAGAGGGCCAACCGTAACATCTCCGGCAGGTGCTTTTCGAGAAAATGGGCGATGACAAACGGTACCGTGGGGAAATCAGAGGCGGCAAAATGCAGTTGCGCGGGGTCGTTGAAGCGCGGGTCGTGGTTATCCTGTGCCCCCCACCTGGTGGCGACCGGACAGGACGGCGGGCCATAATTGACATAAACGGTGAGCCGGTGGCGCCGGGCCAGCGTGTAGATCGGGTAAACCAGTTCGTCGGAGGCGTGGAATCGGTGCCGGCAGGGGTGAAGGCATACACCCTTGACGCCTCCCCCGCGCACCGCGTGTTCGAGAACATCCTCAGCAATGACCAGGTGGGGGTTGACGTCGACAAAACCGATGAAGCGATCCGGATACGCCCGCAACCCCTCGGTAATCGAGTACTCGTCCCCGGGCAGGCCGGCCAGCAAGCACATCCGTGAAATGCCGTAACGGTCCATCTCGGCGACCCACCGCTGGGCCAGCCGCCCCGGGTCGATAGGGGGAAGGTCGATTTTCAAGCGTCGGGCCTGCTGGCGCATATACTGCTCGACGTCCCCGTGCTGACCGGGCACCTGTGAAAGAAGTCGGAAATAGTTATAGGAGTAAAAGTGCGCGTGCCCGTCAATTACTTCCCATCTCGCGTCGAAAAGCCCGCACAGGAAGTCGCTGCTGCCCCGGCTAAGAGGATTGTCCCTTCCCATGGCCACCCGGCGGCCAATCCTGATGTCCGCCGAACATCGTGTGCTACAACACCAAACAACGTAAACGAATGTCGGCACGATACTTGCGCAATCAAAAGCAGCCGTATTTGGAACATGCGCCGCCAGTCGTTTGGGTAATGATTTGTGATACACGTAAGTGTATGTCAAGGAAATAAAACTCCAACCGTTTGCCATGCCGCTGACGTGGATTTAGTGGCTTGGCGGGAAAGCGTTGGCGTAAGCGGATTAGTTGAGGGCGAGAGGCACTGAGGTGGTCGGGCTGGCAGAGGAGAAAGTAGGGATATGGGATATTTACATAATATATATTATCAGACGTTGCCTTTCCAGCTGCATGGGCCGACTTAAACCGCTCTGACTGCCCTCCCGACAGGAATTCATGGCTGCTCCTGCGGGAGGTTCATGGTGCGCACGGGTCACACGGACCCGAACCGATACTGTGATAGACAAAGTTCACGTAGAGTACGACATCAAGCGGATTGACTGCGCCGTCGCAATTCCAGTCACCGTTATCGCCGGGGCAATTGGGTATCTGCTGCCGCGCATCAAGTTGCCGGTAAACAAAATTGACGATGCAGACCACGTCGATCGGATTGATCCCGCCATCGAGATTGAGATCGCAGAAGTCGGTGCAGTCGCATATTTCGTTAACGACTTCCACCAGCAGCGAATCAATGACGTCGTAGCTTCCGCCGTCAAAACCGTCCCGGTCAGCGACGAACACCTTCACCCAATACTCGCCGTCGTCAAAATCCATCGTGTGCCAGCATCCGGCGGTGTCCGAGGCTTCAACCACACTGTCGCCATCGGTGTTGGTGATGATGTGATAAAAGATCCGCTGATTGTAATCGCCGCGGGTGTCAAACTGGGCATCGTCCTGAAAGATCACGTTGACGTTTTGCGTCCAGAACAACTGCCCGGTGAAGGTGAGCGAATGAATCAGCCCGGTGGTCATCGTGTCGTTGTAGATCTCATAAGCGACCGTGTACGGTGACATCAGCCAGATCGTGTTATTAATGTGGTCGCCTACCCGCGCGATGATATCGACGTCCCCGGAAACCGGTGACCCGGGCGGGAAATAGTCGTGCGTCCCGTTTTTGAAGAAAGCGAACTTGTACTCCGGATAGCAGTCCTCGACGACCGGTGGATTCAAATCAAGCGTACCCTCCAGTTCGTCCAGGGGGTTGGCGATAAACTCCCAATCAGATTGCCACGGCTGGCCGGAGTTCCTGATCTTGACGAAGTGAATGTGATGAAAGTCGGCCACCGGCCATTGGACGATTCGTCCTAAATAATCGCCTTCTTCGACATAATCACCCGGCAGAACCGGGATCGAGGTCTGCTCGAGGTGCGCATACAGCCACCCGTCGCACTGTTCGGTTCCGGGACTGTCACCGATGGCCACGCGCCAATGCAAATCGGCGGAGATGGTCAAGACTGCTTTTACATAACCGGACTCGACGGCATAGACCGGTGTACGGGCAGGCACGAGAACGTCGAGCCCCGGGTGGAGATACGGAGTGCCGGAGTAGTTTTGATATTCCCCATATGTGTTACCGATGCTGCGCGTGGTGAGGTCCCGCTGCAACGGCCAGGGAATGGCCTGTAACGCCTTAGCGCACAAGGCAATGGCCAGGAACACTAAAATAAGCACTTTAAGTCGTGGGCAAGATCTCTTCACTGCCTCAGGCCTCCGGCAACTTCTCGGCTGTCGTATCACACTTAAATATAAGACGCGGTGCGCGTTTTTCGGCCATAATTCTTGCTTTTTCTTGAGTAGTCAGGACAAAATACTGCATGACGGGAAGGCTGCCTGGTGAGCCCTAAGACAATCACGGAAAGGCAACCGGCGGGGGAAAGTTCACCGTTCCCCCGCCGTTTTTCATATCATGGGAACAATAGCCCCATCATCAAGGGTTATTCAGGCTTCTTTTCGTCTGACTCCACAGCGTCCTCGTCCGGCCTCGGTGTGGCTGGCACCGGCGCAGGTTCGGGTGCGCCGGAATCTTCCGCCTGTGCGGATTCCTGCTCGGATGCCTGGACCGCTGGGGAAGACCCTTCTTCTTGTGCTGGAGGCGCTTCTTCTGCTTTCTCAGTGGGTGGTTGAGCTTCTTTCTGCGGCAGGCTGGCCGGTGCGGAAGGTTGTATCGTCTGTTTTTGCGGCGCCTCTCTTGGCTTGCCCGCCGGCCGGCCGGCTGCTTCGCCTATCGACACCGAGCGCGTCGGATGCCTGGCAATGAATTCTTCGAGCTCCGATCGCTTCTTGTCGCGATAGTACGCGTCAACCGACAGGACGATTCGCTTGTTCGTGGGGTCGAACTCGATAATCTTTAAGTTCAATTCGTCACCGGCGGCAAAGGCACCTTCGGGTTTTTCCAGGTCACGCATGCCCAGTTGATTTAAGGGAACGAACCCCTCTACCTCACCTTCGAGTTCCACCACCACCCCACGTTCCAACAGCCGCACGATCTTGCCGACTATTTCCTTTCCGGCGCGGAACCGTTCGTGGAAGGTCGGCCAGGGATCGGCAATAATCTGCTTGTGGCCCAGGGAAATCTTGCGGTTTTCCGCGTCGATAGCCAGGATGATGACAGTGACTTTGTCGTTTTTTTTCACCACCTCGGAGGGATGCTGAATGCGCCGCGTCCACGATAGATCGGAGATGTGGACCAGCCCATCGATTCCCTCCTCGAGCTCGACGAAGGCCCCGAACGCGGTGATGTTGCGCACCCGCCCTTCATGCCGGGAACCCAGCTTGTATTTCTCTTCGATCGTCGACCAGGGATCAGGCTCCAGCTGTTTGATTCCCAGTGAGATCTTCTGGTGTTCCTTGTCCACGTTTAAGACGACCGCTTCGACGTTGTCCCCGATCTGGACGAATTTCGAGGGGTGTCGGACATGCTGGCGCCAGGACATTTCCGAGACGTGGATCAGCCCCTCGACCCCCTTTTCCAGCTCGACGAACGCGCCGTAGTCCGTAATCGAGACGATCCGGCCCTTTACCCGTGACCCCACAGGGTATTTCTCTTCGATGTTGTCCCACGGGTAGGGCGACAACTGCTTTAAGCCCAGCGAGATGCGGCTGGTTTTCTCGTCGTAATCGAGGACTTTGACCTGGATCTTGTCGCCGATGGCCACCATCTCGGACGGGTGGCGAATGCGGCCCCACGACATGTCGGTGATATGCAGAAGTCCATCGACACCGCCCAGATCAATAAAGACACCGAAATCGGTGATGTTTTTGACGGCACCTTCACGCAGCTGGCCGACCTCGATTTCGGAAAGCAACTGAGACCGCTGTCTTTCGCGTTCTTCTTCCAAGACTACCCGGCGCGAGACCACGATGTTGCGGCGGGACTTGTTAAGCTTGATAATCTTCATCGGCATGCTCTTCCCGGTTAAGGAATCGAAATCGGGCACCTGCCGTAAGGCGATTTGTGAACCGGGCAAGAACGCGTCGACGCCGAAAAGGTCCACGACCATCCCACCCTTGATGCGCTTGACCAGTTTTCCCTCCACCACCGCGCCTTCCTCGTAGATTTCGCGAATGCGGTCCCACACACGCAAAAAATCAGCCTTTTGCTTGGAGAGAAGAAGTTGGCCGTTCTGGTCCTCGACGGCGTCTAAGAAAACCTCCACCTCTTCCCCGACAGAGATATTCAGGGGTTGGGGGAATTCATCCAGCGCAATCACCCCTTCCGACTTGAATCCGACATCGACGATGACCACGTCGCGGGTAACCCCCATTACCCTGCCCTTGATGATCTCGCCTTCTTTGATGTCCCCCATTGTGGCATCATACATGCTCATCAGTTCCGCGAACTCGTCGGAGGAGTATTCTTCGTCCTCGAGGTCGGGGGCGTAAATCTCTACGGGTGGCGTGGGGACAACGGGCAGTGGAGCCTCTGCAGTCTCCTGCCGTTTGGCACGCTTGATCGATTTCGTCTTGCGGACAACGTCTTTCTTTAAGTCAGTCGTTTTGACTTCTTGCGTTTTCTTCCGGCGTTTTGCCGGCGCCGCTGCGGTCTTTTTGGTGCGCGAGGTTCCTTTCTTCCCGGATGGAGAAGTGCGATCACCCCCTGTCTTTTTGGATTTGGCGGCCGGCTGCCCGGCCCGTTTTTTGGGTGTGGATGAGTCAGACACCAGTTTGTTCCTCCCCTTCTATTCAGATTTGCCCACTTGGGCATATATTCGATTTGTCGACTGCCCGGCTGGGTGTCCCCACCGTCGTCGTCTGTTCGGCGGTCTGAGCGGCACCGGTCGCGGCCTGTTGCAACGCACGGATCCTGTTTATGATTTCATCGGCGATTTTCTGGCGGCCCGCCTTGCCCGGAGTAACCCGGGCGATCCACTCCGCCTCGATCGGGGGACCGAAACGAATGGCCATGCGGTTCCGCCTCTTTAAGGTCCACGGCCACCGGAAGGTGTTTTGGATATAGGCCGGGAGCACCGGAACACGGGCAGCGCGGGCCAAAAACCCGATCCCTGCCTTGGCCTTTCCCAGGCGGGCGGTTCTCGAGCGGGTCCCTTCAGGGAAAACAACTATCGGCCGACCGACCGTAAGAACATCCATAATGACGCGCACCGTCTCTTTACCCGGGTGAGCGCGGTCAACTGGGATCGTGCCTAACCGGGGAAGAAGCTGCCGGAGCACGGGCAGCTCATGGAGTTCTTTTTTGGCCAGGTAGCTAATCTCATACTTAAAGACCACACCTAAAGCCAGCGGGTCCAGAAGCGAGCAATGGTTGGCGCAGATAAAAAATGCCCCAGCCGAAGGTATGTGCTCGGTTCCGAAAAAGCGCAGCCCGCCGAAGAGGGCAAAAAACGTCCGCGCCAGAGTCCAACCCAGCCAATACAAAAAACTCACCGGAAGCCTCCCGGCACGCTGGGTTCGGCCATGCGTGTTTTGCAGATCCGCAGAACGGTTTCCACCGCCTGTTCTATGTTCATTTTTGTCGTGTCCACAGTTATTGCGTCCGGTGCTTTGCGCAGCGGTCCGACCGCCCGCTGTTTATCCTGTCGATCCCGCTCAGCCAGTTTTTTTCTCTGTTCATCCAGAGTCGAGTTAATACCCCGCCGAGCATATTCCAGCAGCCGCCTTTCGGCACGCGTGCGCAACGCCGCGTCGAGGTAGACTTTCACGTCAGCGCGCGGGGCAACCACCGTTGTGGTATCCCGCCCTTCGAGAACCACTCCGCCGGAAGCGATCTTCTTTTGCTGCCACAGGACCAGGAATTCCCTTACCTTTGGGTTTAGCGCCACCTCAGAGGCGCGGGCGGTTACCTCCTCAGTGCGGATCTCCGCAGTAATTTCTCTACCCCCGTAAAACACACGCGTCTGATCGCCTCCGTCTTCGGTGCGAATATCCCAACTGTTCAGTAAAGTGCGCAAGTCCTCGGGACGTGCAGGATCCAGGTTTTTCTTAACGGCGATCCAGGCCGCCGCCCGGTACATCGCGCCGGTATCGACGTACTCAAACCCAAGCCGCCGCGCCACCTGGCGGGCGACTGTGGACTTCCCCGAGCCGGCCGGGCCGTCAATTGCAATCACCTTGCCGGCAAACCTCTTTAATGTACTGCGGCCGACCATAAACTAATAATAATAATATCAAACTCCCCACTGCGCAAGGCCTCTTCTCTACCCGGCGTGCTGCTTGTTGTAGTAGGTAAGCTCCCCCATTTCTTGTCGGAATTTTGCCCGCGACCTGCATGCCGCACGAGTCTCTTGCCCTGCCCTGGTCTCATCACCTTGGTGAACGGTGACGACCGAGATTGGGCGAGTAGAGGAAACCCTTTCGCTCAAAGTCCGTGCCCTCCGGAGACCTTGATATGTGTGCCGGTGATGTATTCCGATTCGGGCTTGAGCAAGAACAAAATTGCGTTCACTAGGTCGGCATGGCGACCCAAGCGCCCGAAAGGGATCAGCGCTGCCGGTCGCTTCGGTTTTTCCACGGAGTTGATATTGATCCCCGGGGAGACGACGTTGACGGTAATCTTGTACCGGGCAAGGTATTTGGCCAGGGAGAGCGAAAAAGACATCGTCGCCTGTTTGGCGCAGAAATACGCGGCCACCGCCGGATTGGCCTGCAGGCGTTCGGCGTTGACATACCCGATATTGACAATCCGGCCGGACCTTTGCTTGCGCATCATCCGCCCCGCGCGCAGGGAGCATTCCACCACCGAGTAATAATTCGACTCGGTGATTCGCCGTACGTCGGCCGGGGTAAGCCGGGCGATGCTTTTTCGCAGGTATTCCCCCACGTTGTTGATTAAGACGTCCAGTCGTCCATATTCCGACTCGATGTAGCCAAACAGGCGCGCCACGTCCGCGGGATCGGTGACATCGGCGCGCACGATTGCGGCTGTTCCTCCTTCTTTGCGGATGCGTCCGGCGGTCGCCCGCGCCGCTTTTTCCCGGATGCGGTAGTTAATGATCACCGCATACCCGGCCTGGGCTAAGGCCACAGCCACAGTCCGGCCGATCCCCGCGTTGGCCCCGGTGATCAGCGCCGTGAGATGTGTCTTCTCTTTTGTTTTTCCTCGCACGGTCTGAGCGTTTTTCATTTTGCCAACCATCAGGGCAACAAAGCCGCATAATCCACTGATGTCCACCAGTTATACGATGTCACCGATCAGGTACGGCCTTTGTCTTTGATCCGTTAGCTGCCAATCGTTAACCTTATAGGCTAAAATACCGACAAAATCTAACGGCGTCAAAATGTATCCGCCAAAGCAGGCAGCCAGCGTCCGGCGAGGGAAATGTCCTGCGAAATGCTTGGCATTGGCGAACTCATCTCCACAAAATGTGTTATAATTATTCAGTGAGGAATCAAAGAGGCCCGGCGATGGTTGCGCGGCGTATACTGAGATATATTCTTCTGCTTATAGGTCTATTCCTGGCCGGACCTGCGGCCTTTGCACAGGAGTGGGAGACCGATACGCTGCGTGTGGTGAATACATCGATTGAACCGGGCGATACCGGGGATGTCTTCATTTATATCGCCAATTCCGAGCCGCTTGGCGGGTACACCGTACGCATCGCCTATGATACATCGTTTATTGATATCGTGACTCGGAGTGAGAGTGATCCCATTGTCGAAGCAGTGCAACTGCGGGGTAATCTTGAAGTCTTCTCCTTCAGAGAACATCAGCCAGGCGTTATGGCCGGGCTTGCGGCGTCTTGGTCTCCCTCATCCTGGCTGGGAACCGGACGCGGAAACACAATTCAACTGCGTTTCTATGCCAAAGAATATGCCTCAGAGGGTACAATCACTCAAATCACGTTTGCTGATGACCCAACCACGTATAACTGGTTTACCGGGCTAACCGGGGAGGATCAATACCGGCCGGTGAGGGTACCGGGGTTTATCTCTATCGGCGATGCGGAATTGCTTTTGATTGCCTGCCCGGATGATATCACCATCTCCTGCGACGAATCCAGCGACCCGTTATATACTGGAGTAGCTTTTGCCAGCGACCCGGACGCGACCATCACTCATGCCGACACGGAAATTCCCGCTTCTTGCCCGGAAGAATACTCTATCGTGCGTACCTGGACAGCGAGTCTCAACGGAGATGAGGCAGTCTGTTCGCAGACGATTACGGTGATCGACGATAATCCCCCATCGCTTGTCTGTCCGCCGGATGCGACCGCCGATTCGATCTTGTTAGCCGAGCCGGAATACACGGGGTTTGCCACTGCGGTGGACAATTGTGATGATTTTCCGATGATTTCACACGACGACGAGACGTATGCGACGAATCCGCAATCATGGACGATTGAACGTACCTGGATTGCAATCGATGCCTGCGACAACACCGCTGAGTGCGTGCAATATATCTACATAGGGGATAACGGACCCGATACGACCGGCCCAGACGCAATACTCCGCCAGAACCATCCCAACCCGTTTGTACTCGGGCGGAGCGATTCGACTTATATCGATTACTATCTGCCGAGCGCGGGCCCGGTCAACATATCCGTCTACGACGTTGTGGGTCGGCTCTTGAAGACCCTGGTGGATGATGTCGTCACCGGGGGCGACAATGAAACATCCTGGGATGGACGCGACGCTGACGGGAAGTATGTCCCGTCGGGCATATACATCTATCGCCTTGAATACAGCGGTAAGTCGATAATCAAGAAAATGGCGGTCATGCGATAGACGCCGTCGCCTGCCCGTACCACGTTACGCATCGGGAATGAGCTTGCCGGGATTTAGAATGCCGTTGGGGTCAAAGACTGCTTTAATTTTGCGCATCAGCTTTAGTTCGGCGGGCCCGAGGGCCAGCGGAAGATAGCGTTTTTGCACCCAGCCGATCCCATGTTCACCGGATATGGTGCCGCCCAGTTCGACGACGCGTTGAAACGATTCGGTGATTACCCGGGGAAGCCGGTTTTGCCATTCCTCATCGGTGAGGTCCTTCTTGAGGATATTGACATGAATGTTGCCGTCACCGGCGTGGCCGTAGAAGATCGTTGTGATGTTGTGCCGCTGTGAAATCTCGCGGATTAAGCGCACCAGCTTGGGTAGTTGCGCCCGGGGGACGACGGTGTCTTCTTCCTTGTAAGGGCAAATCGACTTGACGGCCTCCCCTACTCCACGCCGCATTTCCCAGATTTCGTTTTGGCGGGCCAGGTTATCGGCGATGAGCACATCAATCGCCCCACAGTCACCACAGACCTGGGCAATCGTCTCGCACTGGCTGTCCAACAATTCTTCGTCGTTGCCATCGACCTCCAACAACAACTGCGCCGCGGCGTCGGAATGGGGATAGGATTTTTCAAATTTGTCCTCGGCAGCCTTGATTGCCGAGCGTTCCATAAACTCCGCGGCGCAGGGAGTGATGCGCGCAAAAAAGATCTTGGTCAACGCCACCGCCGCCTGTTCCAGATCACCAAAGGGCACCAAGAGGGTCTTGCGGTATTTAGGGTCGGGTATGAGCTTTAGGATAATCTCCGTAATCACCGCCAGCGTACCCTCCGATCCGATCAAGAGTTGCGTCAGGTTGTATCCCGAGACATTCTTGAGGAGCTTGCCGCCGGGTGTGATGATTTCGCCCGTGGGCAGGACCGCGGTCAGGCCCAGGACATAATCCTTGGTGACGCCATACTTAAGCGCCCGGGGACCACCGGCGTTTTCGGCTAAGTTTCCCCCGATAAAACACGAACCACGGCTGGCCGGATCCGGTGGATAGAAGAGTCCGACCTGTTCCACCTTCTCCTGCAAAGTCTGGGTAACTACTCCCGGCTGAACGATTGCCATCAGGTTATCGGAATCGATTTCGAGGATTTCGTTCATTTTCTCTGTCGAGAGGCAGACGCCACCAAAGACGGGCAGTGCTCCGCCGGACAGACCGGTACCGCCGCCGCGCGGGGTGACCGGGAGCCGGCGATCGTTGCAGTATCTCATAATTTCGGCGACCTGTTGGGTGGTGCTCGGTTTGACGATGACTTCAGGCGGAAAGTTCAAGTCTTCGGTTTCATCGGAGCCGTAGGTCTTGAGATCATCAGCGTCAACGCTCACATATTCATCGCCGCATGTTTGACGAAAAAATGCGGTATCGTCCGGGGTCAATTTGGCGAAGTGAGGTACATTCATGGCTGACTCATAATTGTCGGGATGGGGATAGACATCGCAGGTCAAGCCGCCTGTCGGCTTGACATTAACCTACACCGACTGCCCGCTACTGTGCCCGGTTACTCGCCCATGACCTGAATAATGACCGTGCGCTCGCGGGGCCGATTGTCAAAGTCCAGGAACACTACCTGCTGCCAGGTTCCGAGGTGGGGGCGCCGTTCCGAAAACGATACGACAAACGAGGTCCCGACCAGAGCCGAGCGCAGATGCGCGTACCCGTTGGCATCACCCCAGGTGGCATCATGGTGATATCGCTGGCTTCTGGGCACCAGTTTTTCCATGAGTGCCGGGACGTCTTTGATCAAACCCGATTCGTATTCAATGGTCGTCACCGCGGCGGTCGAACCGGTGGCACAAACAGTAAGCATCCCGGCCGTGGCGCCGGATTTAGCAATCGCTTCTCCTACGTGCGCCGACAGATCGACGATCTCTCCGTCCCCACGCGTGCGGAACTTCGCTCGATGAGTGTACACCATTTTCGTATCCTCCCACTGCGCCAATATAGCGGGCCGGTTGGAGGAGGTGGCACAAATTAATTACCTGCTGCATCATCTGCGGGCGGATAACGGCCTTGAGAGCACCGGGGATAGAGCTTCTTTCTGTAAGATACACAACTCCAAAGCCTTAGGCCCCAAACGTGGGATCAGCGAGGGAAGCAACGGCGCGTTTTCTCGTCGTTGTCCAGTGTTTTTGATAGGCAAAATGGGATTTTGGATTATATTGTGTTGATATAAGAGATGAAGGGGAAAACCAAATGACTCATTCTGCAAGAGGAATCCGGACCGCGGTCGGGCCGGCTTTTCTGCTGGTGCTGCTCTCTCTCACCTCCGGGACAGCCCTTGCCGATCCCCCGACTACCTTCGATTTGCGCGATGTTGGCGGCATTGACTATGTGACTGCGGTCAAAAGCCAGTCCGGAGGCACCTGCTGGACGCACGGGGCGATGGCCGCCATGGAGGGCAACCTGCTTTTGACCGGCAACTGGGCCGCCGCCGGGGAGAGCGGCGAACCCAACCTGGCCGAGTATCACCTCGACTGGTGGAACGGTTTCAACGAGTATAACAACGACGATTTGGATCCCCCCACGGGCGGCGGGCTCATCGTGCATCAAGGCGGCGATTACCTGGTGACCTCCGCGTATCTCACCCGCGGCGAGGGAACAGTGAGGGATATCGATGGGCAATCCTACGCTTCGCCCCCGGACAGATACAGGCCCGACTTTCACTACTACTACGTGCGGGACATCGAATGGTACGTTGCCGGGTCGGACTTAAGCAACATCAACACGATCAAGAATAAGATCATGACCGAAGGTGTGCTGGGGACGTGCATGTGTTACGACGATGCATTCATGTCCGTTGATTATGTGCATTACCAGCCCCCCGAGAGCCCCCTCGATCCCAACCATGCGGTGGCCATCGTGGGTTGGGACGACAACAAGGTCACCCAGGCGCCGCAGCCCGGCGCGTGGCTTTGCAAGAACAGTTGGGGCAGCGGTTGGGGCTTCGACGGGTATTTCTGGATTTCCTACTACGACAAGCATTGCTGTAAGAACCCGGAGATGGGCGCAATCTCTTTCCAGGATGTCGAGCCCATGGGTTATGAATACTTCTATTACCACGATTACCACGGCTGGCGTGATACCAAGACGGATTGCAGCGAAGCATTCAACGCGTTTATCGCCCCGCGCAACCAGTTTCTCCAGGCGGTGAGCTTCTTTACCGCGGTGGACAACGTGACCTACACGGTGAAGATTTACGACAGCTTTGTCGGCGGTGAATTGCAGGATGTATTATTCACCAGGTCCGGCACTATTGAATACACGGGATTTCACACCATAGACTTAGATGCACCTCTTACCGTGACTGCCGGCCAAGATTTCTATATTTACCTGGAACTCTCGGCGGGCGGTCAGGCATTCGACCGGACCTCGGATGTTCCGGTCTTGCTGGGGTCGTCGTGGTATCTGGTCATTGTAGAATCGGCCGCGGAACCCGGCCAGAGTTATTATCGCAGCGGGTCAAGTTGGCTGGACCTTTACGATGATGACAACTCGGCCAACTTCTGCCTCAAGGGTCTGGCTGTGGAAAACCCGCCGTTGAGGATCCTCTTGCCTGACGGCGTACCGGAAATCCTCGCCCCGGGTGAGCCGGCAACGATTATCGTCCAGATCACTGAAGAAGCTGAATCGTATGTCCCCGGGTCAGGTATGCTTCATTATCGCTACGATGGTGGTGCATATCTTACTTCGCCATTGGTGTCTTTAGGCGGCGATCTGTACGAGGCCACCTTGCCGGCCGCGGACTGTGGGGACACCCCTGAATATTATTTCAGCGCCGAGGCCGATCAGTCCGGGGTGCGTTATAACCCGTATAATGCACCCGATAGTGTATATTCCTTGTACGTCGGGGAAACAATATCCATCTTTGCCGACAACTTTGAGACTGATCTCGGTTGGACGGTGGAAAATGACGCCTTCCTTACCGATGGACCCTGGGAGCGCGGCGTCCCCGCTGGCGGCGGCGAACGCGGTGATCCACCGACCGACTTTGATGGTTCCGGCAATTGTTATCTCACCGACAATGTGTATGGTAACTCCGATGTCGACGGAGGGACGACGATATTGATTTCGCCAACGATTGACCTTACCGTGGGCGATCCGCTTATCCATTATGCGCGCTGGTATTCCAACTGCTTCGGTGCAGACCCGTACAACGATGTTTTCGTTGTCTCCATCTCCAACGACGACGGCGCGAACTGGACGATAGTTGAGACGGTCGGGCCGGTTGAAGGAGCGTCGGGCGGATGGCATGAGCATTTATTCCGAGTCAGCGATTTTGTAACGCCTACGGCCCAGGTAAAAGTCCGCTTTGAGGCATCAGACTTGGCCGACGGCTCGGTAGTGGAGGCAGCGATCGACGATTTCGGCGCAATCACCTACGAGTGTGGCGAGTGCGATTGCGGCGTGTGGGGTGATGTGACCGGCGAGGGCGAGATCAACCCGCAAGACGTGACATACATGGTGCAGTACGTCTACTTCCAGAACGACATGCGGGTGCAGCCAGCCAATTGCCCGTTACACGCCGGTGACGTCAATTGCGACGGCGCTGTCAACCCGCAGGATGTGACATTCTATGTGCAGTACGTGTACATGACAAATGATATGTTCTGCCCCGACCCTTGTGGCCCGTAGGTTGATATAGTTGTGTCGAGTTTCAACGTCAAGCTTGCGCTTGACTCCGGAACCGGACCTACGGGGTTCTGTTTTCCTTTTCTCATCCCACCCTGAAGGGTGGGCCACCGGACGGCGATTTTTCTTGACAAGCGGGCGGTTTGCCATCGTATTTGAGTTAAGGAGTAAAGTCTTTTCAGGGAGGGACCGATATATAATAAATGGCGTATTTTTCGGGGGTTGAGCGTCCTGGCATTCATGCTGCTATTTGCCACGGGTGCATCTGCTGAATGGCGGATCGATATCCAAAGCAGGCTGGTTTCTCCCGGCCAACAGGGTGTTACCGTTGATTTCATCCTTTATTGGGAAGTTGAGCTGGGGTCATTGAGCATTCCGGTGGTGGTCCGCGAACTTGATCCCGGTTCATTCTGGAGCGGTACGCTTCCCTACGATACTTGCGGGAAAGCGTCATCGCATCCTTATGCCCATGGCGTATCTTGGAATTGGTCAATACCTTGGGCCGAGGTTGTGGAGGAATTGCGGCCGAGTGTACCCCGCTCTCCCTGCTCGACCGAGGGGGATGTCGGCTACGACGGTGTTTCACCGGACCACTTTTACATTAGCGCGCTGATGATAGCACCGCCGGGAAGCACAGCCCCAGGCCCGCCGCCGGAACCGACGGGCAGCGCAGTTTTGACGATCACCTTCGACGTGACAGATAACCTGGGCCAATTTGAGTTCGATACCGCCTGCTATAGCGGCTCGTTTCATTGGGTTTTCATTTTGGATAATGACCCTCATTGGCCGTGGTGTAACTATGCAGGGCCGCCGGGTGATCCTGAATCATGCGGTAACGTCTTCACCTTCAACAAAGGTGTGATCACCATTGCCCCCTGCGACTGCGCCGCATTATTCGGCGACGTGACCGGCGACGCCAGCGTCAACCCGCAGGACGTGACGTACATGGTGCAATATGTTTACATGGCCAATGACCTCCGCGTACAGGCGCCCAACTGCCCGTTACAGGCCGGAGATGTTACCGGTGACGGCGCTGTCAACCCGCAGGACGTGACATTCTATGTGCAGTACGTGTACATGGGTAATGACATGTTCTGCAGCGATCCGTGTGGACCATAGGTTGATATAGTTGTGTCGCGTTTCTACGTCAAGCTTGCGCTTGACTCTGGAACCCGGCCTATGGGGTTCTGTTTTCCTTTTCTTATCCCACCCTGAAGGGTGGGCCACCGGTCATCAGTCGGTCTCGGCGTCGGGATCGATGGGGAATAATTCTTCTTTGGTGCGGGCAAAGAGGAAACGCTTGATCTTCTTGGTTGAAGTCTTGACAAACTCGGTGCCCCGGACGATGATTTCGGTCGGCTTTTTATAATCGGCTAACCCGCCACATATTCGCTGCACTTCGCTGATCAACAATCGCTCGACCTGTTCGCGGGGCAGGTGGCCCATCTCTGCGGTAATGTATTCGGTGTCCGGCACCACCGCACAGGCGATCCTCTCCCTGGTCTCCCCCGGCCGGACCTGGCCGAAGATCAGCGCTTCCAGGATCAGCGGGCTTTCGGCCAATACCATCTCAATTTCCTCGGGATAAACGTTTTTTCCCGCGGCGGTGACAATGACGTTTTTGGCGCGGCCGGTGATGTGAAAATGGTCGTCATTGTCTTTCCAGCCCAAATCACCGGTCAAAAGCCAGCCGTCGGCAAAAAGCTTCGCTGTCTCTTCCGGCCGGTTATAGTATCCGGGAGTGATCATTTCGCCGCGCGCGGCGATCTCCCCCACGCCCGCGGCGTCGGGATTGACAATTTTCATCCGGACACCCGGCAGCGGTGGTCCGATCGAATCGTACTTGTATCCCCGCCGCGGATTGACCGACAACACCGGCGAGGTCTCAGTCAGTCCGTACCCCTGCAAAAAGGGCAGCCCGAGAGTGTCCATGAATTTGCCTACTTCAGGAGGCAACGCCGCCCCACCGGAGACAACCAGGCGCAGGCTGTCCAGACCTGCTTTCCTGCGCAGGGAGTAAAACAGCGGTCTGCCCAGATCGGCGTTAAGGCGTTTTTTCCCGAATTGGGCGAGGACGAAAAGAAAATTGAAGAGCCTCCGTCTAACCGGAGGCTGTTTGGTAACTCCTCGTTTGATCGCCTGGGACATTTTTTCAAAGAGCAAGGGTACGCCGAGCATGACCGTTGCCCGGGATGATTTCAAATCCTCGATGATTTCCCGTGATTTCAAGCTGCGCGCGTACGCGATCGAAGACCCCTGGCAGAGCGGATTGAGAAACCCCGCCGTGCACTCAAAGGTGTGATGGATCGGCAGCACTGATAAGAAGCGGTCGTTGGGATCGAATACCTGCAGCCGGTGGATAGCCTGGACATCAGCGGCCAGGTTGCGGTGCGTTAAGATAACGCCCTTGGGCGCTGAGGTGGTCCCGGAAGTGAACACCAATGCTGCGATCATCTCCCCGGTGATCGCCGGCCAACTCGCCGGTTGGTCCCCGGTCAAGTCGGCGGGTATATGGAATGGAAGCGCGGACAGATTGTCGGTGTCGACAACCATCCAGTTCGCCAGAGCCGGAATACCCCCGCACTCCTCGGTCAGCACGTCGCTATACCCAGAGGAAACGAAGATTGCCGCGGCTCCCGACTCGATAAGGACTGACGCCCATTCGTGCGGTTTCTGGAGGTCGTCCAGCGGCACGGCCACGGCGCCGGCACGCAGAATCGCCAGGTAAAACACCCCCCAAGCCGCGCGGTCATTCAAGAGTAAGCCCACGCGGTCGCCGGCCTTGATTCCCCGACCGGTCAACCCGGCGGCGATCGACTCCACCAGGCGCCAGAGCTCACCGTAAGAGGTAAAGGAGTATTGCTTCCCATCGGTGACCCCAATCGCCGGCCGCTCGGGATATGAAGCGGCGCAGGTTTGAATCATTTCAAGAACACTGTGTGTCTTTCCGGACACATTCACCTTCCCGTACCTGCCGGCCCCAGGCTATTATATTCCTGGCCGACACAATGGGCAATGCTGAAAAAATGAAATCAGCAGGTCGGCCTTTGCTCAGGATGTGGTGGTGGGCGAGCGATCGGCGTGGATGTTATCGAGCAGTTGGGTAATCCGCCGGCGGACCTGGGACTCCACATCGAGGATTTTGCAGCGCTCATGATAGGAGACGACGTTGTAGGTGGGAGTTGCCTTCAACTCGTCGAGGATCGCGGTAATATTGATCACCGAGTTCTGGATCGTTTTCATCGCGGCGGAGATTCTGCCGTCCGTATCAGTGATCTGTCCTTTCTGCAGGGCCATTTCGATCAACTGCGCGTGACCCATGATCGTCGTCGTGGCGTTGTTGATATAGTGCGAGAAGGTTGCCGACACCACGCGGAGCACCTCGGCGGCAATCTTTCCCTTTTCGTTGGCCACATCGCGGCGGACGGAGTCGCAGCGATTCAAATGGAGCCCCTCAACTTCGAGGAAAAGTTCAAAGAGGCGATCGTTTGCTTCACATAACACCTCGATGGGTGAGCCGATGTCGATATCCAGGTACGCGGCAATCGTCGAGAGGTTGGCCGTGACCCATGAATCAACGTCCCGGAGGTCCCCGGCGTTCAGTTGCAGGCTCTGGGCAAGGCGATATTTCTCATCGACGGTACCCCCCTCGGCTGCCGAGGACGGCTCGAGCTGGTGACGGCCCATCATATCGGACAACGCGACCAGCAGAGTCAACTTATCCATCTCATGCAGCTCGTCGGACTTTCCGGCGAGGTGATGATAACGCACCGCGTCCACCAGGATCTCGGGTAAACCCCAGTCGGCAAACAAACAGGCGGCGGCTTCGGCGTGGTTGATGCCCAATTCTTGATCTTCAGCCGCGGCGATCCCGCCCTCCGGCAGGGGCTTGTTCCACAAATCCCGGTACTGTTCAGGGAAAACACTTGCCAGGACGATGAGGCCCAGATCATGAAGCAGACCGCCAATAAAGGCTTCTTCCTGGACTGGATAGCCGGTGCGCGCGGCAAAAAGCTGAGCGTACACGGCGGTCTCCAGGCAATGACGCCAGAAACGCTTGAGTTGCTTCTCCAAAAATCCAGCTTGTGCGGAGAATAAGTCATATACCGAAGTGGAAAGAGCCAGGCTCTTGACCGCGCGGAATCCCAGGAGGACGACGGCCTGATTGACCGTTGCAACCCTTTGCGGCCGGCCGTAAATCGCGGAATTCGCCAGTTTGAGCAGCTTTACGGTCAAGGGCGGATCGCGCAGGATGATGCGCGTCAAATCCCCAGTGCTGGAATCCTCCGCGCCGGCGATCTTTATTATCTCGAGCAGCGTCTGCGGCAGAGTATATAATTTCCAGCCCGAACGTAAACGGGATTGTATCGCTTCCGGACTGAGGGCCATAGCTCACCTGTGTAAATTGTGGAGGAACCGGAGATGTACTCCATGCTCTATCCACCACTATTATCGGAGAAGCTGGACGGTTTCTGGAGTCGAATACGAAATATGGCGAAAAGGAGACTTAGCGGGCAAGTTCAAGCAGGCGATCTACGGATTTGTCGTGCGTAAACCGGGTTTCGACAGCCGTGCGCGCGGCCCGGCCCAGCCTTCGCCGCCACGCGGTATCATCGATCAACCGGGTCAGAGCGGCCGCCAGTTGATCCGGGTTATGGGGCTCGACCAAAAGTCCATTCTCGCGGTCAGTGATGATCTCCGGGGTTCCCCCCCCAGTGGTCCCGATGACCGGGCAGCCGGCAGCCATTGCTTCTATCGTGTTAAGGCCGAAAGCCTCCCGGGGAGAAGGATTGACGAAAATATCACAAGCACAAAGCCAGTCCGAGACGTTTTCGACAAAACCGGGCAGGATGACTCTTTCCCTTACGGACGATGCGCGCATCTGGCCATTCAACTCCTCGGCAACGTGCTTTTCCTCCGGCGAGGCGGCGCCGAGAAGGACGAGGTAAACGTTGTCCTGCCAGCCGGCCAACGACGAGAAAGCGGCAATGAGGTCCCGGTGTCCCTTTCCCGGTGTCAGGCGGGCAACGTACCCGATCAGCACGTCATTATCGTTCAGGCCGAGCGTGCGGCGGATTGGGGACCTCTTATCGGGCCGGAAGCGGAATAATTCCTCGTCCACCCCGGGATGCCAGACGAATACCCGGCCGGCGTCGATGGGATACGTTTCCCGGCAGCGTCGGGCGATGTACGCAGACACGCCGAGGATGGCGTGGACGCGCCGATACACCCAGCGGTGAAAGAGATCTTTCTTGGGTTTGCCCGGCCCCACGTGCTTGACCAGAATAAGACGAGTTTTTCCCCGCCGGCGCAGAAGGCGCCGCAAGACAAACAAGTCCCGCGAAAAATGACAGAGAATAACATCCGGATTGTCGGTTTTCATTTCCCCGGCAAGCGCCCGCCGGGTTTTGCCATCAAGCACGCCGGAAAACGGCAACGCCTTGATGCCCGACCCGTGGCCCTGCCGGGTGGCGATTGCCGATTCCCGGGAACAAAACAGTTTGCTGCGGATGCCGCGGCGGCCGAACGCGCGATGCAGGGACACCGGCACCGACTCTCCCCCACCCCAGGCTCCGGAAGAGGTTACCTGCCAGATGCAAGAGGCTGTCTCAATCATGGATGCTTCTGTTCCCGCTGCTGGCGAAATATCGGAAATGACGGTCAGGTAACCGGTCTCCGGGTAAGTTTTCGCTGCAAGCGTGCCCGGCGGTGATGCAAAGCGGCCAACCCGCCCGGCGCGCCGTCGCCGCCGAAGACAAGCAATCGTTCAGCAAGGGCGATGGCACGGTCGGTCAGGTTGAGCGCGCAGCGGTATTCGCGTCGGCGATGTTCGTAATGTTTGGCCATCTCTTCGAGCGCTCCAACGTTGTCCGCGTCGGGATGGCCGGCCAGCACACGAAAATGAGAGCAGGCCCACTCATGGCGGCCACACCGTTTGTGCAGATAGGCGGACAGCCGATGGTATTCGGCTTCGAGCGCAGAGCCAAGGGCAAAAGTCTTCGCGTCGGTAAGGCAGTGGCCCGCAGGCCCCCACTCTCGGCAGCGAAAATAATACCGGGCCAGGCAAAGCACGTCTTCAGGATAACTCAGGCGTTCTTCCCTCCCCGAATTGAAGATATTCAACAAGAGCGAGGCATACACCGCCAGTGAAAGCACGTCCATGCGGTTGTGCTCGAATACCCGGTGCAAGCGCGGCGAACGCCCGGTCTGCAGGTACTCAAAATACACCTGCGGCACCTCGGCGCCGGGCAGGTCTTCCACGCGAGCGACCTTCAGGACTTGCTCTTCCAGATTGGAAAGTGAACAACCACCGATCCGGCGGCGGAAAAGGACTCGCGTGGGAAGCAAAAGGTCAACGTGGGCATACCGGTCTTTTGCAAAACCCATTCGCCAGAAACGAAACCTCGTCTCCAGGAGGGGCAGATCGAAGCATTTGCCGTTGTACGTCCAGAGAACGTCAATGCCGGCCAATGATTCTTCGATTGCCTCCAGGAGACCGCGTTCATCAGCGAGTTCGGACAAAAAGAACTGCCTGATTTGAAACCCTCGTTTGATCGGTCGCCCGATGGCGATCAAGAACGCCATTGTGCCCACCCCACTGGAGAGCCCGGTGGTCTCACAGTCGATAAACGCCCAGTTTTTCGGCGCGGTACCTGCCGCCTCGGCGAGAAAGCCGGGCAGCTCCTCCGGCGCCGCAGACGTAAACTCCCAATCGATGGCGTACTGCCCGAGCGGGTCCTCCACGGGATGGATGGTGTCCTTGCAAAAGATGCTTCCTCCCGGAAAATCCAATTTGACCAGGCCCTCCAGAGCGGGATCGATATTCGTTGCGGGGCGGGCGGCCGGGCTTTCGCTCTTGGCTGTGGCGATAAGTCTCTCGTACCGCGCCAGGCGGGTTTTTAAAGAGGAGGGCACCGGCTATTCCCCTTCGGCTAAGTATTCCAAAGCTGCTCGGATGCGGGCGCGCACAAAGAAGGGGCGCGCCCCCTCTTCCTCATCCAGAGCGCGCAACATTCGGTTGGCGCCAGCTGTTTCCAGTTCGGCCAGGGCATCAACGGCATAACCGCAAATAAGCGCATCGGGCGATTTGAGGTATTCGGTGAGGTATTTCTCTGCTTTCTCATTCTTGCTTTTGCCCAGGGTTTCGATGCCCGTTCCCCGCCCCATTCCGGGAAGGGTATCAATTGCCCGGGCGATATCGTCAAGCGGCACCGGCGAAAGCTCCAGGAGGGCGAGCGATGCCGTCTTGCGCACACCGAAATACGGGTCGGCCAGATGCGCGATCAAGGACGCGCCGGCCCGCGCGTCGCCGATTCTGCCCAGCGCGACGGCCGCAGACTTGCGCACGTCACCGACCGGATCATTGTCCAGGACGCTGATTAAATTTTCCACTGCCCGCGGGTCCTTGTTCTTACCCAGCGTGGAAGCAAACTGCGAGCGCACCGGATATTTGTCGTGCCGCAAAAGCGGCAAACAGGCGACCGTCGAACTGGTATCCTTGATCCGCCCGAGACAGCGACCAACGTTCAACAGGACATACTGGTTGTCGCTGCCCAGGTAATGCAAAAGCGAATCGGTGGCCACCGGGCCGATATTTTCAAATATTTCAGCGATCGTCCAGCGTTCGCGCGCGTCACGCGCGGTGAGCCTGGTTAGCATGCGCGGGAGCGCCTTTTCTCCGAGCGCGGCAATGGAATCCTTTGATGGTTGTACCACGTCACGGTATTTGACTTCGCCGGAGGAGGCCTGGATGAACAGTCGGTCAACCAGCACGTTGGCCTCCTGCTGAGTCAGCGATGCGTCATATGTAATCTTCGCGGTGCCGGTATATGCTGCGGAACAGCATGTTGCAAGCATCAGGTAAAGAAACACTTCAAATCCCGGCAATGCCCGGTTCGCTGAAAGAATGTGTTTTCTGAGAAAGGCGGTTCGGCCATTTGTCGCGGTTTTCTGCATCACATCTCCGCTACGCAATCGTTTGGCATCGGCCTTTTGTGATTCGGTGACCTTTACAACAAGGCCTACCTCATCGTCTGGCGTACTGAATTAACGCATCAGGACTGCCCTTTAGCGATCATTTTTCCTGGACTTCCGGCGGGGAGTTTTTGTCCACCCCGACCCCCCACCTGGAATTTCCCATCCAGATATCGTCGTCGCGGCCGTTGCCGTCATAGCGGTCGGCCCCACCGAGGTCGAGAAAGATGCCGATGGAACCAAAATCGCGCCGGGGATTGCCGTATGCCTGCGTGTTGGCCGGGTTTTTCACGTAGTAGCGGTCCTCACCACTCCCATCGATCAACATACCGGTGCCGTTGGCCGACCCCGCCCCCTGCGAAAGGTCCGCGCAGGTGTAAGTATCGTTGCCCGTAAGATCTAAAAGCCATCCGGTGGAGCGGTCATGCCCGCAGCCCTGCATCAGGCCTTTGCCATAGTATACGTCCGACCCAGCCCGGTCATACAGGATTCCGGCGGCCATATGCGTCGCCGAACCCTGGCCATATTGATAACAGTTGTAATTGTCGTTGCCCCCGCCGTCGTACAGCCCGCCAAATGCCCACCAGTAACTGCATCCCTGGCCGAAGATGTCACAGGTATAGACGTCGTTCCCCGCGCCGTCCAAAAGCCAGCCTACGCCGCCGGAGAAATCGGGCCGCACGCCATAGGAAAACCCCTGCGAAAGCGATAAGTAACGATCCTTGTAGCGCAGGATGTCTTTGTATTTGCCTCCGGCGAAATAGGTGTCATTACCCGACCGGTCGGCCAGGAGCCCCACGCCGGCGGCGAAACCGAAACCCTGCGAATACAAAGCGGAAGTATATTGATCGTTCCCCGAATGATCGTAGATAAACCCGTACCCGAAAGCGCCCGCGCCCTGAGAGTAAGTGTCTGAAATGTAGACGTCGTTCCCCGCCAGGTCGATTAACATCCCCGCACCGAAGAATCCCGAACCTAAAGAGAAATTTCCCGCGCGGTAAGTATCGTCCCCCTCACGGTCATAGAGAAAACCGAAGCCAAAGAACCCGCAGCCGAGACCGTAGCCCTCCGCTGCGATATAAATGTCGTTGCCTGATAAATCATAGATGGCTTGGTTATCACCCGGGGCCATCGGCGCCAGGTCATAAACATCATCTCCACCGGGATCAAAGATAAAGAAATATTTGCCAGTGTAATGGTCGTTGCCCGTGCCACCGAGAGCGACTTTGCCGGCGGGTGTCCCGAATTCAATCTTGCCCTGGCTGGCGAGGTTTATCGTCGAATCGGGTAGACTAGCTTCGAGCCTCTGGGCGAAAAAAAGTTGCTCGCGGCTCAGGGCAAGCAACGCGCCGACCTGCCGCTGCCATTTGACCTGTCCGGAAAGCCTGACAAATCGCTCGGCTATCCGTTCGGAGACCTTTTGCAGGCTGTCAATTTTCTCGGGGGGATAAAACTCGGCCTCGGGATCTTCGATAAGCAGTTGTGGCAGGGTATCGATTAAAAAGGTTGAATCCTCCGGCAGCCATCCGGTGACGATGGCGGCCGCGAGGTCCGTTCCCTGAAAGAACTGCCAGTAGTACCGTAGGGGCCTGCAGGCCAGCGGACAGGAAGAAAGATACTCCCCGACTATGGGATCAGCGTTGGGGATGGCAGCCAATAGTGCGGTTATGCACCCGTTCTTTTCGAAACTAACTGGATAAGCCGTATCGAAGAAATCTCTGCCTTCCCTACTGAATGCACGGTCGACAACCTGCAGGCAGCCAGAAACACCACCAGCGTCAAAAATCCGGTTTGCCGCCGAATCGAGGAGCATGGCCATGTCAGTGGGGCTGACCATCACCTGATCAACGATATCTAACCGAAACGAATCATAATCCACGTAATCGGTCCGCAGGGTCAGGTCGGACCTGGTGAGCTTGATATAAGAAAGGGCGGTGTCGATCTCGGCGAGGACCGATTGGAAAGTAATATGCGCAGTATCTTGCGCGACGGCCGCAGGTTCGGCAAGGCCAAAGAGAATGACTCCGGCGAAGACTACACCGGCTGGCTTGATGACGTATGGCCTGACCATGCCCGTCAAATAGGGCAATCGTGCAGGGGAGTCAATCGTTTTTCGGCAGGTGACGGCGCTGTACGTTTCAGGCAATTTCTTGCAGAATCTTTCTGATCTGGGAGATTCTAAACGGCTTACGGAGCACAGCGGAAACTCGCAGCCTACGGACGGCTTTCTGATCAACCCCCTGGCCCACCGCAGTAACAAAGACGATCGGCGTTTGCGCTGACATCTCGCGGATGGAACGGGCCACATCCCAGCCAGTGACCTCCGGCATCCCCAAATCGGCAATTACCAGGTCGGCCGGTGCGCGTTGAAAATCGGCCATAGCGGATGCCCCATCCGCGAAAGTCCGCACCCGATGGCCTTCCAAACAGAGGATCTCCCGGAACATAGAGAGCACGTCGGGGTTGTCGTCAACGACCAAAATGTCCAAAGCGTCGGGCATGGTCTCACCGCCGGAATGGGCCTTATCATAAGGCGTGCCCGGCGGAGTAGGTTGCCGGATTTGATCTCATATGGACACCTCTCGCGCGGCTTGAAATACCGGTGGACGCATATGGAGAATCAGCCCGACAGCGCAGCATTTTTTCGGGTTTGCCTTCTCTCAGGTACGGCCAGATCGTCAGAGTCCTGGGTGACTTCCTTTATTCGCTCCCCAGCGCGTTCGATGTTGGCCAGGTAGCGGCTAGTCTGCTCGTCGATGTCCTCGTTGTGTTGGCGAATGAGTTCGACCGAGCCGCAGAGCGTGGTCAGCGGGGCGGCCAAAAGCGAGGCCGTCCGCCTGAGCACGGGCATGTCAGCACCGACGCTGCTGGGGAGACCATCCCCCGCAAGGAAACGGCCGATCCGCGCGGCCGCGCAACGCAGGAAGACATAGTCGGGCGCCTCAAATCTCCGGCGCGCCGGGCGGCGCATTTCGGCCACGGTCAAGATCCCCAGGCTGCGTTCACCATGGTAAACCGGCACCAGAAGGCTGGTCTTGAACGAATCTATCATCGCCAGTCGGCCCTCCTCGGTGGACATGAGCCGCTCCGGGTCGTCCTGGTCAATCAGACACACGCGACGGCTGCTAAGGGCATGGCGGTGCCAGGGCAGGCGTTCGGCCGGAGTCCGCAGGTGTGCCGGGCCGCTTTTACCCGACGGCCGAGCGGACGATGAAGCGACCAGGGTGAATAGCCGCCCGATGGGGTCATAGCGAAACAGGCGTACCATGGTCACTTCCATTGCCCGCCGCAGCATGTCGATTAAGCTCTTTATCTTATCCTGGTCGAGATTGTCGAGGCGGTCGAGCACGTCGAGGTAACGGTCTGTTCGATGAGCCCTGGCTTCGGTATCCCATGTGTGCAGCCATTCGGCGAAAACTCGCGAAATCCCTTCCAGCCGGGTGAGGGTTGCCTCGTCGTACTTTCCCGGTTGCCGGTGGGCGATGATCAATGTCGCCATCGGTCTTTCGCCGTACATCAGTGGGAGGACCAATCGTGAGCGCATCCCGCAACGGGATTCGATCGCGGCCGGGGGCTGCGGAGTTGCCTTGAGGTCATGGTCAATGACCGGCGGGACGGTCGCTCCGGCAGGTGGAGCCTCTTTTGCGCCCTTGTAAAGAACAGGGTAATGCCATTCGACAAGCCTGCCTCCGTCAACCAGCGCACTCCAGCGAATCTCGTCACGGCTTTGGGGATCCGAGCGGGAAAGGGAGACAAAGTCCACGGGAGATAACTCGCGGAGGACCTTGGTCACCTTCGCCAGCGCTTCTTTGATGCTGCTGCAACCGGACAAGACCTGGATGAGCTTTTTGGTCGTCCGCGCCGAGTCCCGGTAGATCGCCCCCACGGCTGCGGCAAGGAAATTGGCTGCGCTGCAAGAGATAACCCCCTGAATGGACTTCGCTTCGCGCAGGAGGCGTCCGTCGGCCGGTCCAATGTCGCCGCCGGCCAGGGCAAGCACCGCCAGTGTTTCGCGACGGTCAACAATCGGAATCGTCAGCCAGCTTGGGCCAGTTTTGCCCTTGCCAGCTTGACCGGGCTTTCCGGCCGGCCCGGTCACCACGGCAACGTAGCGCCCGGAGATGCTGGACCAGAATATGGATTTAGAACCTTCGCCACTGGCGAGGATACCCCACTCATCTGCCGCCGGCCCGAATACCTCTACCGGGTGTAAACGTCTGTTGAGCCGCGAGTACTTGCTGACAATCCCCCGGTCGGCACGATACTTCTCGGCCAGCACACGTAAGCTCAACGAGAGCAGCTCATCGAACGACGACGCTTGCGAGGTCGTGCGAACCAATCGCGGCCAGAAACCCGAGTCATCGCCCTTCCGGGAAGAGACCCCACGGGAAAGCCGAGAGAATATGATCCAGCCAAGAGCGGCCAGGACAAGGAGGCTTCCCCCGACCAACAGGGAGTAAAGCATCGGTTGATCCCGCCAGACGGTTGGCTGGACGCTGGTTGGCCAGCCTGCCGCTTCCCCCGGTAACCAGGCAAAAAAGGCAAAAACTATTAGGAAAACAAAGCGCGTGGGAGACAGCCCTGCCGGCGAGGAAGTCTGCACGCGAAAACGCGCACGCCAACGGCGAAAATGGTAACCGAATCTCATGTGCGGCCTTTTATGCCCTCCTGCGGCTCAATCCCGGCCGCAGTCCGGCCACGCTTTACATTAGGAGTATCGGACGCGGGCCGAGATTATCAACATTCAAGGTCAACAATCCGCACTTGCACCGTGTAATTCCTGGCGCGGGGCGAGGAGAACCAGACTTTGCAGAAAAAGGGGAATATTACCTTGCGGAGGGGGTAGAAAAATGTCAGAACAGGGAGAAAATAAACTTGAGCGCGGGTGTTTTTTCCTGTTTATTTTTGGGTTGGGATATGCGATAATGGTGGAATGATTTGCGGAATTTTGCAGGGAGGATGACGAATGCGCAGGCAGAGAAAGCTGATCGGTTCGGTGATGCTGGTCTTGGCCCTCGTGGGCGGACTCACCTTGGTTCTGACCGGGTGCGGTGACAAGAAGGTATGGATCACCCCAAATACCCCACCGGTGTTGGCAGGCATCGGGCCACAATACGTTACTGAGGGGAAGAGCGTGACGTTCAGCGTCAGCGCATACGATCCCGACGGAGATCCAATTATCCTACTGGTGAAAAACCAGCCGGCCAATTCGCAGTTTGTCGACAGCGGAAACGGCAGGGGAATATTCTCTTTCTTTCCAAATTACGCGCAGGACGGGACCTTCGAAACGATCTTTATCGCTTTGGACGGCCGGGACAGCGATTCGGAACTGGTGATCATCACCGTTGTGGACTGGGCTTTCGCACATCATACCGGGAATCTGACCGAAAGTGAGACCTGGACGGCCGACAGTGTACACCTAGTGACCGGTGATATCGAAATCAAAAACGGTGCGGTGCTGACCATGGAGGAGGGCTGTGTAGTGCGTTTCGTTGAAGGGAAGCGCATTCGTGTTGGCCACGACGGGATTGGTGGATTGATCGCTGAGGGCACCATTTTCACCTCCGTCGTCGAAAACCCGACCCCGGGGATGTGGGATGGGATTACGTTTTCCGCCAACTGCCTGCCATCATCGAAGTTGGACAACTGCATTATTGAGTACGGCGGGGGCAATGGCTATGGCAATGTCTTTGTAGAAGACGGCGGTGTCACGATCACCAATGACACGCTGCGCTATTCGTCCTCCAACGGGATCTATTTTCTCGGCGAGGGGCAGGCACTCAGTTTCGAGGGCAACGTGATTACCGACAACGTGGTGTATCCGGCCACGGTCGACTGCAATTACCTGGGCCGCTTGACCGGCTCCAGCCTGACAGGCAATGGTAGAGACACAATCATCGTTGGCGGTACCCTGGTCGAGACCGATGCCACGTGGGATACCCTGGGGGTACCCTTCCGCATTACGCGGCTGTTCGAGATTGCTGAAGGGGCGACACTGACCATTGTGCCGGGCAACACGCTCAGCTTCGATCCCGGCTCCGGGATAGCGGTGGGAAAAAGCTCATCGGGTACGCTGATCGCCGACGGGACGGATAAGATGATTGTATTCACTTCATCCGAACCGTCTCCTGAACCGGGCGCGTGGGAAGGCCTCTCGTTTGGAGAGTTTGCCGGTTCAGGTTGTCTTTTGGACTCCTGCATCATTGAATACGGGGCCGAGACCCAGCCGGGGAACATTCATGTCAAGGACGCCGAAATCTCGGTGACCAACACAAGGGTTCACCACAGTGCTCAATACGGGATGTACTTTGAGGGGGAGGGCCGGTTTTCCTCTCTTGACGGGACCGTGATTACCGACAATGCCCTCTTCCCCATCCGCATCACGGCGAAATACGTGGGAGATTTGACGGATTCGACCTCCTACACCGGGAATGGCACGGACTTAATTGAAGTGGGCGGCGCCACGTTGACCGAAGCTGCCACCTGGGACAACCTCGAAATCGACTATCTGGTCTCCGGTATGGTCGGGATCGACGACGGCGGGGTATTGACCCTCGCCGCCGGGGACACATTGTTCTTTGCGGCCGGAGCAGGCTTCGAGATAGGCCAGACCGGTCCGGCCGCCCTGAATGCCGACGGGAGCGCCGGCACGATTAGGCTTACTGCCGCTGACGATGCAAACCCCTGGGAGGGCATCAGCTTCCTGGCCCACACGCTGGAAAGCTCCCTCCTGGGAGGCTGCACCATCGAATACGCCGGGGACAAAGGCAAGGGTATCGTTAATCTGGAAGATTGCCAGGTTGCGATACGGCAGTGCCGGATAGCCAACGGCAGCGGTCTTGGCATTGTCTTCAAAGGCAGTGCGTACCCGCTCGATTTCGAAGACAATACAATTACCGGAAACGCAGAATACCCGGTCTCGATTAACTGCAACTACGTGGGCTTCCTGCTCCCAGAGAACGACTATTCCGGCAACGGCAAAGATGCATTTGCACTTGGCGGCTCGGCAATCACCGCTTCGGCAACTTGGGCTGATCCGGACGTACCGTATGTCGTCGGTGACAGTAGTATCATAATTGACCCCGGCGTGCAGCTTACCCTGGATCCCGGCGTCGAAATTCAACTGGGGGACAGGAAGGCCCTCGTGATTGCGGAAAACGCGGCCCTCATTGCTGACGGCAGTGCCGATCAGATAAAGTTTACCGCCAGTAGCTCAAGCAGGTGGAAGGGTTTGATTTTCCAATCGGGTGCTTCATCGGCATCCATCCTGAAAAACTGCCTGATCGAAAATGGCGGCGGGGAAACCAAGTATGAGCCCGAGAGAGACAAGCTGCCCGGATGTGTGCACGTTTCTGGGTGTGTGATCACCATTACTGGCTGTACGATTACCGGCAGCGCTCGTAACGGGATCTTTTTCGTCGACGAGGCCTATGCCACCGAGTTCCACGGCAATACGTTCACCGACAATAACGGTTACCCGGTGCGCATCGACCTCCGGTATGTGCAACATCTGGCAGCGGACAACGTTTACGGGACGGAGGATGACACCAAAAAAGGAGTTGAAATTGGCGGGGACTGGGATGACGGAGTGGGACAACTGACACAATCTACGACCTGGCCTAACCTTGAGGTTCCTTACTACCTCAAAGACGACGTGGAAGTAATCGGCGGTGCACAATTGACCCTCGTGGCCGGTACGACGCTCATCCTGGCCAAGCGTAGGAACATCATCGTTGGCGACGAGACCGGCCAGGCCTGGCTGGTGGCCAACGGGACCGCTGAGAGCCCGATCACCTTCACTTCTACCGACACGACAAGTCTGAGCTATAACTGGGGCAGCATCTGGCTCCGGGGCGCCCGTAATAACGACTCCTCTCTGGATTATTGTGTCATCGAGTGCGGCGGCAATCCGACCCCTCCCCAGCCAACAAATAAGTTTGGCAGCATCTACCTCGATGATTGTTCGCCGTCGATCACCAACTCGACAATTCGCAAGAGCAGGTCGTACGGTATCTATTGCGAGGGTTCCAGTTCGCCCACGTTGCAGAACAACACGCATGAAGATAATTCCGAGGGCGATTTGGGCGGCTCATGCGGCCCATAACCATGAGCCCAGTTGAACGCTGGATCGGTCACTGATATCGGGCGTCCCTGAGCGGGGCGCCCGTTTCTTTCTAACACTGTTTCCGCAGTAAAACGAGATTCTCCAAACCGTGGCGGAACCGGGACTTCGGCGCAACCCTTCGGAGGGCCGTCAGCCCGGCTTGCTTCCCGATTCCTTGTCAATATTCCTGCTGCACGGGGAATTCGCTTGAATATCACAGACGAAACTAATAAATTTATAGTTTGCGGCGGGAGCTGAAAAACTGTCAGCTGTGGGGGAGCAGCGTTCACCGCCGAGAGAGTAGCCAATCACTTCTTTTGACAAGCTGAGGAGACTACATGAAGATCCACGAATATCAGGCCCGTGAAATTTTCCGCAAGTACGGCATGCCGGTTCCACCGGGGAGAGTTTGCGCCACGGCGGACGAGGTCAAAGAGGCGGCCGCGGAGATCGGCAAGCCGGTGGTGATCAAAGCGCAGGTGCACGTCGGCGGTCGCGGCAAGGCCGGGGGCGTCAAAATCGCGCAAACGCCCGACGACGCCTGGGACACGAGCAAGCAGATCCTGGGGATGGACATCAAAGGTTTGACGGTCAAAAAGGTTCTCGTGGCCGAAGCGGTCGACATCGAATCGGAAGCTTACTTGGGCGTGATCGTGGACCGGCAGGCCAAAGCAG
>Ga0114920_10000144_pt1 | contig 31979 bp, 26 predicted proteins | sample ChitaG_FD_88683 | JGI IMG/M metagenome (GOLD analysis project Ga0114920, IMG submission 88683) | Deep subsurface microbial communities from South Pacific Ocean to uncover new lineages of life (NeLLi) - Chile_00310 metaG | ecosystem: Environmental > Aquatic > Marine > Oceanic > Sediment ...
ACGCCGTCTGGCCAGGTGATCCACTGGCTGTTCGCCATGGGTGACACGTTGGCGGCCAACGTCTTCCGCGCACTAAGCGCGCTTGCTGCACACGACGAGCAACGCTATGAAGTGGAAGTCGAGATGGCTAATCGGGACATCATGTCCGGGCCTGGCATCGCGTCGCTCGACTACCTCGCCGGATGCCTGTTCGAGACGATGCGACTTTGGCCGGCAACTTCGATGTTCGGGCGGGTAGCTATCCGCGATGTCGAGTTCCCCAACGGCGCCGTGCTCCCAGCAGGCGGCCAAGTGCTCATTTACAACGTGTTCAATCATCGCAATCGCGACCGCATCCCCTACGCGGACCGGTTTTCTCCAGGCGAATGGGTCAGCGGCGATGCCGGCAGCGACTGGTCATACAACTTCTTCAGTCACGGTCCCCAAGTCTGCCCGGGTATCGGCCTGTCGATGCTCCTGGGTCAGACCGTGCTAGCTCACCTTCTCGATGCCGGCACCCCGGTCGTCTCAGGAACCCGGTTGGACCCGGGCAAGCCGCTCCCCCACAGCCTGGATCTGTACGGGTTCAGCATCGACGTCGAACCGCGGCGCTGGTAGCCGGTTACGGGCCGAACAACCGCAGCATCGGCGCCGCATCGATGATCGGGACACGGGCAATATCCCCGGCATCCACCGATTCTGGTAGGTGCGGCTGCCGCCCCAACGCCCAGCAGTTACCCCGGGCAGTTGTCAGGTTTTGTAGGCTTTGGCAATGCCGCTAAACAACGGTGACATTTTCGCCGGATATACCATCCAGCGGTTGCTCGGCGCCGGTGGCATGGGTGAGGTCTACCTCGTCGAACATCCCCGCCTGCCGCGGCTGGACGCGCTCAAGATCCTGTCCGCGAGCGCGACAGACGATGAGGAATTTCGGGCCAGGTTCATCCGCGAGGCGGAGCTGGCCGCGACTCTGTGGCATCCGCACATCGTCGGCGTGCACGACCGAGGCGAGTTCGACGGCCGCTTGTGGATCTCAATGGACTTCGTAGACGGCACCGACGCCGGTCACATGCTCGAGCAGCGCTACCCGTCAGGGTTGCCCTACGAGGACGTGGTGGAGATCGTCACTGCAGTTGCAGAAGCCTTGGACTTCGCCCATGAACGACGCCTGCTGCACCGAGACGTCAAGCCAGCGAATATCCTGGTCACTGTCCCTTCGGAAGGCGCTCGGCGGCGGGTGCTGCTCACCGATTTCGGCATTGCCCGTGAAACCGACGATATGAGCGGCCTGACTGAGGCCAACATGGCAATCGGCACCGTGACCTACGCGGCACCCGAACAGTTGACTAGCAGCTCACTCGACGGCCGGGTCGATCAATATGCCTTGGCGGCCACGACTTTCCATCTCTTGACCGGTACCCCCTTATTCAACAACTCCAATCGAGCCGTCGTGGTCGGCAACCATCTCCATACCCCGCCACCCAGGCTGTCCGAGCGCCGGCCCGAGCTTGCTTACCTTGATGAAGTCATGGCAAGGGCTCTGGCCAAGGACCCCGATGACAGGTACCCGCGTTGTCTGGACTTTGCCCAAGCGCTCAGCATGCGACCTGACGTGACGACGCCCAAGACGACCACACCCGACAGCGCTGCCCAGGCCCCACCGCCTGCCGTCGGCGAGCACACCGCTCCTTTCGACCCGGCCGAGGACGGCGTTCCGATTACGCCACCGCCAACGACTACGCCACCACAAACGGGTACGCCACCACAAACCAGTCGGCTGGATCTGATGACTGTGCTCGGCACCGCGCGTGGGGTCCAGAAGCAACCGGCGGGAACCGGCAGCGGCGAGGAGATCTGGTCCTTCCGAGTCGAGCGATACGACTCCAAAGGGGAAGCGCACACCGTTGTTCCGGTGCAGCTGCGCGGGGGCTCCATTGCGGGCCAACTCTCCGATGGAGACGTTGTGGAGGTCAACGGTTTCTGGGATGGCCACACCTTGCTCGCCGATGCTGTGGTCAACCGCTCCGCTGGTACTCGCCGCCGACCCCCGGCAACCCCGTTCACAGCAGAATCCGGCAAGGCATCGACTTGGCGGTCGCGCAAGGCGCTGATGGCTGTCTTAGTCGCAACAGTCGCGGTCATCGCCGTCACGGCCATGGTTGTCACCGGCGGGTTCGGGCTGTGGTCGAACACCGGCCCGGGGCCGGTTGTGAAGCCAGAGCGAGCGACGGTGTTCTCCCCTGGTGGCGCACCTGACCATCCGGGGCAGGCAGGCCGGGCCATCGATGGGAATCCGGACACCTCATGGCCCACCGACGTGTATCAGGACCCCTCGCCGTTCCCGGTCTTCAAGGATGGCGTAGGTCTGATCCTGGAGTTGCCCGAGCCCACTGCGCTCAGCGAAGTGACCATCACAGTGCCTAGCACCGGAACCGAGGTGCAGATCCGCGCAGCCGACAGTTCCTCTCCGGCCAGCCTGTCGGACACCACCGAGCTGACCCCACTGGTGTCGCTGCAGCCAGGACAAAACACCATCACCATCGATCACCAGACACGAACATCCGATGTTCTGGTGTGGATCGCCAAGTTGGGCATGACCGACGGGCAGAGCCGCACACAGATCTCAGATATCACGCTACGGGCCAGCCGTTGAGCTGCCCAGTCTCGCCGACGGCCGCAAGTTGCCGGAAGAAGAGTTCCAGGGGCAGGGCCCGCCACCAGCTAATTTACGGCAAATTCCCCACGGGCGCCCGACGTGAGGCATGGTTGAGACCATGGTGAGCCAGAAGGTCCCGAGCCCCAAGGACATTAAGGCCGTGGCGCAGGCCGCGGCAGAATCGGCACAACTCGCCGCTACCAGCGCCATGCGGGTCCCACCCGCCTCGGTCAAACTCGTTTCTGAAATGCCGGACCTCATCGTGAACCTGGCGAGTGCCACCGAGCGACTCAACACGGCGATCGATCGAGCCGAGCGCTACTTCGCGCTCGCAGATCCGATGATCCGGACCCTGGATGCACTGCTGCCCCAACTGGAAGCACTTGTCGCGACGGGGAATGACCTCTACAAGGCGGCCTCCTCGGTACCAGGGGTGTCCGCCCTTGGGCGATTCGCAAATCGTGGCAGTTCAGAGGATCCAGCCACGGACAAACCAGCCAAAGGGCGGTCCTCAAAGGACTAGTGCGCGGCTCAGGCTGCCTGATCGCCGAGACGTGACCAACGAGGGCTCCTGCCCCGCACGCCCTTCGGGTGAACTGTGATAAGCGAGCCGGATCTCACCACACCCATGGGGCCCGGGCCCGCGAAGCGTGCGATGCCGGCCACCTTCAACGCAAACCCCGCTTTGGCCTGCCGGTATCCGACGCGGGCGCCTGCCCCGAAGACGACAAGCAAGCCGACGAGGCCGGGAAGAGCGCCGGTGGCCAATGCCCACAGCGACAGCGGCACTAACAACGCACCGAACGCCCGATCGAAGATCGATTCGTATTCGCCCGCCAGAGTTGGTTTTAGCGCGGGAACCCTCTGGATCGGCGCGGCGAGGGCGGCAAGCCCGGTCGGGCCAAGCGCCGCAAATCCCGAACTAGCGAGGACAGGGTCGGACGGCTGCGTTGGTGCCATCCCCAGCAACGTTGGAACTCCCGCTGGAAGCACAGCCGCGATTCTTGCATCCATCATCGGGGACAGGTGGTGGCCGGATGGCTCGCCTGCCGCTGCCGTATAGGAGCCTACGATGGGCACACCGAGCAGTGCGACGAAGTTCCTGGGCAGCTGCGCAACGGCGGTTGCTGACTGCGTCACCGAACCCAGGACGGACTCCAGCAGCGCGACTACATCGGAGATTGGAGTCTCTGAGAAGGGCAGCGCCCAAATCACCGGGGGAATCGCGGCGGCTGCATCCCCTAGGGAGAAGACGACCGTTTCTAAGGTCCTGACCATCGTGGTCAATGGAGCTGAGTCGATCAGCAAGGCGGACTCAAGTTCGCCGACAGACATATCTTGAGTGGTCAGCGAACTCTGGGGGGCAGTGTCGGCAGCGGTCACGGTTAACGCTACATCCGAGGCCGACGTCGGCTTGGTCGCGACGGCAGCCGCGGTGCCCGACTCACGATTGTTCGACCCGGATACGGGAACCACGGGCGCGGGCGCTGCGGCTTCGGTCACGTCGGTTTCAGTGGCAGTCGTCTGTGTTTCCGCTGCCGATTGATCTTCTATTTGCTCTGGCGCGGCCAGGGCATCGACTTCGCTGGCAGCGCTTGCCTCCTCGACGACAGCTAGCGACTCGCCAGCATCCTCGGCGGCCATAGCCTCATCGATGGCCGCTTCGGCGGCCAGCGATTCTGCCGAATCGTCATCCTGCGACAGCGTGGAGCCAGCCTCGCTGTGCGATGTCGGGTCGGAATCGCGGAGGCTGGCGGAAGAATCGCCGGAGGAACTCTCGGCACCGGAACTGTCAGCGCCAGAGCTGTCGGCGCTCGATGAAGCCGAGCTCGAATCGCTGCCGCCGGTGTCTGCCACGGCGGTTGCCCCGCCTGCACTACCGATCAAGAGCCCAGCGGAAAGCACCAGGACGCCCGTTGCCGAGCGGAAACCCTGCACCGTCAGAGCCTCCTCTCAAAGCGGCATGGATCAACTATTAACCAAAGCAACGCCCGTTATTGTCGCATAAATTCACGCCGAGGACGATTGAGTTGCCTCAGCAAATTAATGCCAGGATCAGGGCGGTTTTTTTCTTGGCCCTCGCAGCTGAACCAACTCGGGTCTGAGCACCTAGGAGTGCACGTCGGCCGAGCCGCCTGAGCTGCTCCCCATTAATCTGCCACCCGTCGCAATAAGCTGGCCAGGAAATACCCAGCCTTTTGCCAGAATCACTAACCGGCACCCCATCTGGCTATCCAATGACATCGATCGATCAGGGCTTGGAAGCCGGGTGACGATCTTCGCGCGCGGCTCCGATACCGGGTCCAGCACTGCCAGACTCCAACCAGACGGGAGGCAGATATGCATACTTTCCGTATGCATCCCTTCCGCAAAGCTGTCGAAGCCCGCGACGAAGCCGGCATCGAAGCCTTGTTGGCCGACGACGTCGTGTTCACCAGTCCCGTCGCCTTCAAGCCCTACCCGGGCAAACTCATCACTGCGGCGATCCTGCGTGGCGTGATGCGCGTGTTCGGAGATTTTCGCTACATCCGCGAGATCGCCGATGTCAACGGCCGCGATCACGCCTTGGTGTTCGAGGCAACGGTCGCCGGCAAGACGGTCACCGGGTGCGACTTCCTGCACATCAACGACGACGGCCTGATCGACGACTTTATGGTGATGGTGCGGCCGCTCTCGGGTGCGACGGCATTAGCCGAAGCGATGGGCGCCCAGTTCGACCGTATCCAGCGCGAGGCCCTCGAATCTGCCCGGGAACTCGACAAGTAGGTCATCGGGTTCGGGCCACCCGCCGATACCACAACCGAAACCGGCGGCCAGGCCACCCTGAGACGAAAGGCACAGACGCCATGTCCCGCGGTCTTCCCTCCCCGATCAACCCTCAGCTGATGGCCCGACCGAACGCGAGCTGGACCTCTCGGCGGCGCTTCATCGGCGGTAGCGCCGCGGCCGCCGCTGCACTGACGCTGGGCTCGTCGTTCCTCACCGCCTGCGGGGCAGATACCGGCACATCGAGTTCACCCAATGAGAAGGGTGGTCCCGCCAGCGGCACCCTGCGCATCTCGAACTGGCCGCTCTACATGGCCGACGGTTTCATCGCAGCATTCCAGGCCGCGTCCGGCGTCACCGTCGACTACAAGGAAGACTTCAACGACAACGAACAGTGGTTCGCCAAAGTCAAGGAACCGTTGTCGCGTAAGCGCGACATCGGCGCCGATCTAGTGGTTCCGACGACGTTCATGGCGGTGCGGCTGCACCAGCTCGGCTGGCTAAACGACATCAGCGACGAGAGCGTACCCAACAAGGAGAACCTCCGCCCCGACCTGATCGAAGCCAGCGTCGATCCAGGACGCAAGTTCAGTGCGCCATACATGTCTGGCCTGGTAGGGATCGCCTACAACCGCGCGGCAACGGGCCGCGACATCAGCACCGTCGATGATCTGTGGGATCCCGCGTTCAAGGGCCAGGTCAGCCTGTTCTCCGACGCACAGGACGGCCTCGGGATGATCATGCTCTCGCAAGGAAACACGCCCGAGAGCCCAAGCACCGAGGGCGTCCAGCAGGCGATCGACCTCGTCCGTGAATAGAACGACAAGGGCCAGATCCGCCGATTTACCGGCAATGACTACGCCGAAGAACTCGCCGCCGGTAATATCGCTGTGGCACAGGCATATTCGGGCGATATAGTACAGTTGCAGGCCGATAACCCCGACCTCCAGTTTGTCGTTCCAGAGGCGGGCGGGACCACCTTCGTCGACACGATGGTGATCCCCTACTCCACTCGGAACCAGCAGGCGGCCGAAGCGTGGATCAACTACGTCTACGACCGGGCGAACTACGCGAAGCTGGTGGCATTCGTCCAGTTCGTGCCGGTGTTGTCGGGAATGACCGAGGAACTCGAGAAGATCGATCCGGCTGCGGCCAGCAATCCGCTGATCAACCCGCCCCAGGAGATTCTGGACAAGGCCAAGGCCTGGGCGGTGCTCACCGACGAGAAGGCGCAGGAATTCAATACCGCCTACGCCGCCGTCACCGGCGGCTGACACATCGCCGGTGTAGCCAGCAAGCAGGCCGCGGTGTCGCCTGTTCCGGCCACTGCGATCCTGGCCACTGGCCTGATCCTGCCGGCAATCGGAACGCTATACCGGCGCAAGGGTTTCCGAGCCTGACGGGCGATGCCGACACCGATAGCGCCCGAGAACCGCTACCGTGAGTCTGTGCCGACCGACGCTGCAGAGACCGCCGACCTTCTGGCAGTCGAACCAAACCTGCTGCTGCAAAGGATGGAGAACCGGATCGTCCGGCACAGCCTCGACGCCCCGGACGTGCTCAGCAGCGAGGAACTGCGCAAACTGCGCTACATACTCAACTTCGCCCGGCTCACTGACTTCGAGCCGGGGGCCGCCGGCCCGGGTGGGAGCCGCGGCCGAGGGGATGTCTCGGTCGGCGCTGAGGTCGCATCCTGGCGTGCACGAGTCGCCGACGCCTTGCGCGGACCACTACGGGAGGAGCGTGATCCGGCGACGGCGCTGAGGGCCGCTGGCCACGTGCTGGCGAGCCTGGCCGACGACCAGGACGAGCAACGCCGGCTACTCATCGACCACCACGGGAACGACTTCTCCCCTGCCGAACTGGACGCCGAGGTCGGCTACAAGAAACTGGTCACCGTCCTGGGCGGCGGCGGCGGTGCGGGTTTCGTCTTCCTCGGCGGCATGCAGCGGCTGCTGGAGTCTGGTCAGGTGCCGGACTACATGATCGGCTCATCGTTCGGAGCGATCATGGGCGCCATCGTCAGCCGCGTTCTTCCGGTGCCGATCGACGAATACGTCGCCTGGGCGAAAACCGTGTCATACCGCGCCATTCTCGGGTCCGAGCGGCTACGCCGCCGCCATGGGCTAACGGGCATGTTCTCACTACGCTTCGATCAGTTCGCCCACGCCATGTTCAGCCGTGAGGACGGGGAGCGAATGCACATGTCGGACCTGGCGATCCCGTTCGACGTTGTGATTGCCGGTGTGCGTAGACAGTCGTTCGCGGCCCTGCCCTCGAGGTACCGCCGGCCTGAACTGGCAGCCCTGCAGTTACGGTCGATCCCGCACCGCCCGATCAGAATCGGCCCGCAGGTCGCGGCCCGGTTATGGCAGGTCGCGGCGTTCATCGATTCGCGCGTCACCAAGCCGGTCGTCATCGGCGACGACGACCTCACCCGCCAGTTCAACGTCGTCGATGCGGTGTCCTTCTCCTCGGCGATCCCGGGTGTGCTGCACCACGAGACCAGCGACCCCCGCATGCTCCCGATCCTCGATGCCCTGCTGGAACAGCATGACATCGCAGCAATCGTCGACGGCGGTACAGCCAGCAATGTCCCCGTCGAACTAGCGTGGAAGCGGGTCCGCGAAGGAAAACTCGGGACCCGCAACGCCTGCTACCTCGCGTTCGACTGCTTCCACCCGCACTGGGATCCACGGCACCTGTGGCTGGCCCCCATCACCCAGGCGATCCAGCTGCAAATGGTGCGCCACGCGCCGTACGCCGACCACCTTGTCCGGTTCGAGCCGACCCTGTCGGCGGTGAATCTGGCGCCTTCGGAGGCCAGCATCGACCGCGCACGCGACTGGGGGTACAACAGCGTCGACCCGGCGATTCCACTGACCTCAGCACTGTTGGAGCCAACCTGGTGGGAAGGCGACGGCCCCGCCGTCCCGGGCGCCGGGCCCGCCGCTGGCCCGGCGTCGGTGGCGTGGCCCATGAGTGCGGTGATGGGCGCGATCCACGGGCCGAGGAATCGATTCCAACGCTGGCGGGATCGCCACCTGACGTGAGGGGCGCTAGAGGTCAAGAGTCGCCAATCTCAACCGGCAAACCTCGTCTCAACCAGCGAATCTCGGTTCGGGTAAGCCTCGCACTCCTAGGCCGTGCACCGCGAACACGCTGCCGGGTTGGGGGTGCCGCCGCGATTCCTCGGGAGTCACAAAGGCCTGCTGCGAAGTGACGAAAAGGGTTTCGTAGTCGTCCCCTCCGAACGTCACGCAAGTAGGCGAGCGAACCGGCATCTCGATCTCTCGGTCTATCCGGCCGTCGGGGGCGAGGCGAACGATCTTGCCGCCGAGATTGAGTGCAAACCAATAAAAGCCTTCGGCGTCGACCGTGGCGCCATCGATGATCGCAGGCGACGAAGCGTAGTCCGCGACCGAGAAAAATGGCCTCCGGTTGTCGATGCGGCCCTCGTCGATGTCGAATTCGAAAACATACACCATGCCGCCCTTCGTATCGCCAAAGTACATCCGGCTGTCTTCTGGATCGAACGCAATACCGTTGCTGCAGACGAACCTAAAGTCCTCGGCAACCCTTCTGCAGGAGTGATCAGCGTCGAAGCGGTAGAGGCTGGACGACTTGTCGGTCAACTTTCCGTCCATGCTTCCGCACCAGTACCGTCCGCGGCGGTCGATCTTGCCGTCGTTGAGTCGACTGAATGGCTTGTCGGGTTCCGGGTCGAAAATACGCTCGAAGCGATCATCGGCCAGATCGATATTGCAGAATCCTGAATTCGCGCCGCCAATCAGGCCGCCCTGCTGGCGAAGCCCGAACGAACCCACCTGTTCGGGCATCGACCACACGGTGCGTTCGCCGGTCGCGACGTTCAGCCGACGAATCGAAGGCTTCTGCGGGCCAGTGAGGTCGATCGAGGGGCCGACGTGGTCAGCCCAGTAGAGCGACGACTCCTCGGCGACCCAAATCGGCGTTTCGCCAAGTCCATCATTGCACTCCCACAAGCACTCGATCTCGATCTGGACCATGACAGTTCCCCCTTCTGGACCGCCAGACTAACCGTGCACCGCCAAGGTTTCACCAGTCATGTCGCGAGGCCGGCAAGCCACTCGGCCTGCCGACGCACGAACGTGGCGTCGACCAACGCCCCGTGGCCGGGAACATAGACCGCCCCATCCCCGCCAGCGGCAAGAACTCGCTCAAGCGTGGCGGGCCAGGCCAGAAGATCTGACTGCTCGTCGATGCACGGGTCACCGGATTCCTCGACGAGATCGCCGCAGAAGACCACCGCGGGGTCCTCACCGGTGACGACGGCAATGAGATCGTGGTCGGTGTGTCCACGACCAGGATGGCTGATCGCCACCTCTACGTCACCAAGCGCGATCACCGCCGCGGCAATCGAACTCGATGGGGCTGCGAGCGCCCCGACAGCGCGGTCCACCGCGTCGGCGTCGGCACCATGGCCCACCGCGTCAGCACGTAAGTGCTCAACTTGGGTCGCCATCGTCGCGACGACTTCAGGTGAGCAGTAAGTCCGAGCACCCGCGAAGACCGAATGGCCCAGAATGTGGTCGAAGTGGTTGTGCGTCAACAGAACATCGCCAACCTCGCGGCCGGTGAGCACCACGACGTCCTCGGCGATCGCCCGGGCCTCGGGCAGGGTCGTGCCGGTGTCGATGAGCAGGACCTCGCCGGCAGCGTGGACAAGCCCAATGGTGACGTCGCAGATCGGCAACCGGCAGCGGAACACATGCTGCCCGAGCTGCTCCCACGCGAGATTCAGCGCAGCGGCCATCACTTGTGCGAAGCTACCCCAGCCGACACGGTTCGTCAGCGCGCTTCCCTTCCGTAGCCCCGCACTGCTCGGTACGGTTAGGTCGCATCGTCGACTACGGACAGAGAGCGAACTCCATGACTAGCGACTACCCGCCCCCACCCCCACCCCAGCCAGGCCAGTACGGATACCCGGGGTCCTATCCACCGCCGAGCGGTGGTCCAACGCCGGGTGGGCTTGGCATACGGTTTGGCGCGCGCATCATCGATGGCCTCATCGTCGGCATCGTCGGCGGCATCATCGTGTACGCCATTGGCATGTCGTCCAACATCATGGTCACAGGCCTGTTCACCGGCGTGCTTTCGTTCGCCTATTACGTGACATTCGAGATCACCCAGGGCTGGACGCCTGCCAAGAAGATGCTGGGTCTGAGCGTGCACGGTCCCGGCGGTGCCGCCAAGCCGACCTTTCAGCAGTCCGCAATCCGCAACTCGTGGACGCTGTTCCCGATCGTTCCGTACATCGGCGGTCTACTCGGTGTCGTCGCTATCGTGATCATCGCGGTGACCATCAACAGCAGCCCCACCAAACAGGGCAAGCACGACGAGCTCGCCGGTGGCACTCAAGTCCTCAAGGCCTGAACGGCTCATCACTCTTGCGAGCAAGCATGATTGACTGCCGAAGTGGACAGAAAACCCAACCTCGCCCGCCGCCTTTTCGACCGCCTCGAGCCGGTGCATGCGGTCACGTACTTCGCCCCGGAGGCTAGGGCGGCACTCGACGGGCTGGGCTATCAGGGTTTGTGGATGGGCTACTTCGCGGCTCGCTCGGCCCCGTTCGGGGTGGTGCCCGCGCAGGTCGTCACGGCTGCTTTCTACAATTTCGCCCCGGAACGCGTCGCCAAGGCACTTCCCGCAGCATGGGGTATCGCCTCCCCGGTCCACGCGCTGCACGCCCGGGAGTCCTCGGCGGTGGCCGCCCTGCGCCGCTACGGAGTGACGGATCAGGACGCGGACACGGCCGCCGAACTGGCGGCTAAGGCAGCACGGAGTGCCGAGATCGGGGGCCGCGCGCTGTTCGCGGCCAACCGGGCACATGATTGGCCGCAGCAGCCACTTGCCCGGCTATGGCACGCAGCCACCCTGCTGCGCGAACACCGCGGCGACGGTCATGTCGCGGTACTTACTACCGAGGATGTGTCCGGGCGCGAATGCAACGTGCTGCACGCAGCGGCCGGACGGGTCCCCGAGGCGATGATCAAGCGTGGCCGTGACTATGACGACGCGCAGTGGGAGCACCATCGGGCAACGCTGCAGCGGCGTGGGCTGCTCGACGCGGCCGGTGGGCTCACAGAGTTGGGCGACGAGCTCAAACAACACATCGAGGATGCGACCGACGCGCTGGCACTTCGGGCATTCGACGTGCTCGATGACAGCGAACTAGAGAAGCTCTTCGAGGCCCTGACACCGATTACCAGAAAGGTGGTGGCCGGCGGAGACGTACCGGGCGCCACGCCGATGGGATTGAGCCGCGACAACCTCGACGATGACAGCGCCCACCTGGGCTGACTGGCCGGACCTCGTGAATTGGTCACTCACCGCCCTCGCCGCGAGGCGAGCAGCTGCGGATATTCTTGCGGGCGGCGGTCGCGGTGACTGACCGATTCACGTCGTCGGCGATGAGCGTGTCTTCGGCGCGGCGTTACTTGCACTCATCGATCACGAATTCTGGGACGGAGAAGCCGCTGTCGCCCAGTTCGACGATGTTGATCCGTACCGGCTGGCCGATCCGGACGTCGGCGGGGTGCGCGTCGACGATGGCGTTGATCCGCAGTCCCGGCTGTTCGGCGAGTTCGATGATTCCGATCACATACGGCGGGATACGACCTGGCACCAACGGCTGATGCACCACCGTGTAGGAGTAGATCACGCCGTCGCCACTAACCTCCTCGAAATGCACTGGGCCACCGGTGAACCGGCTCCGCTCAAGCGGCGGATGAATCCATCTGCCGGTATCGTCGCACCGGCACAGCATCATCTTGCCGTTCCTCAGTCCTTCCCAGAACGGCGCCGAGTCCGGGTCAGGTACCGGAATGGGCGGCAGCAGCTTCGGTTTGGTCATGGCTTCTCCCTGCTGTAGACGTTCGCCCCGCCAAACGGCCCCCCGCCGGCGGTGACCAACGCCAGCTCGGCGTTGTCCACCTGGCGCACTCCAGCGGAGTGGCGCAACTGAAGTGCCGCCTCGTAGTGATGGTTGAGCCCGTGGATGTAGCCCTCCGACAGCAGGCCGCCATGCGGGTTGACCACCACGTCACCGCCGTAGGTGGCCCGGCCATCGGCGAAGAATTTGCCAACCTCGCCCTTCTCGCAGAACCCGAACCCCTCCATGGTCGCCATGACGGTGTAGGTGAAGCAGTCGTACATGCACGCGACGTCGATGTCCGACGGTGTGATCTCGGTCTTCTCCCAGATCTTCGGACCGGCGGTCCGCGAGTACATCTCGGTGGGGTCGTCCCAGCTCGTCCAGTTCGCGCCACCCTGCGAGTTCGACGATCCGACCAGCCACACGGGTGGCTGGGCAGCGTCGCGGACGAGATCTTCGCCGGCGATGAGGATCGCGACCGCTCCGTCAACCTCAGAGGTGCAATCGAGCACCCGGAACGGCTCGTTGATCCAGCGCGCCGCCAGGTAGTCGTCCATGCTCAGCGGCTCGCGTCGCAGTGCGTGCTCGTTCGGCCCCGCGTGGCGGCGTTGAGTGATCGCGATCTGACCGAGATCCTCGCAGGTCGAGCCGTACTCGTGTTGGTGACGACGCGCCCACATGGCAAACCACTGCGGCGGAACCAGGAACCCGGACGCCGTATCAAACTGGCCGTCGCGGTCAACCTGCATCTGTCCCTCGATCGATCCGAACCGGCGACCAGATCGGCCGTTGAGCGATCGGTACACGAGCACCGCGCGGCACAAACCTGCTTCGATCACTGCCGCGGCGGTGGCGATCTGGTCGGCCACCAGATTGCCACCGCCGATCATCGCATTCGCCCAGGCCAATTGGTCGATTCCCAGCCCCCAACCGACATACATTGGCCGCTCCGAGTCGTCGACCATATAGGTACAGATTCCATCGACGTCGGCCGGGACGAGCCCAGCGTCGGCGATTGCATCACGACAAGCCTCGACGGCCATGCCCCTCGTGGTACGGCCAGACCTGCGGGAATAAGTCGTGCGGCCGATTCCGATTACGGCACAGGTCATTTCCGGACTCCAATCCTCTTCGGTACATATCCGCGACCGACAGCAAGCAGCCTGATAGTGGCCTGGTCGTGGGTCACGAAGTCATGCAACCCGAACTCTTCACCGGCGATCATCGACGGGGGCCGGTGAAGTCTGCGTGGGCGGCGACGGCACGCCGGGGAACAGTTCGGCGAACGCGCCGACGGTGATGCGCTGCATGACCTTAGGGTCGGCGTCGTCGAACAGCTCATGCAGCGTCTGCTGGGTGTGGCCGAAGGTGCCCTCCATGTGCGGGTAGTCACTACCCCACATCACGTTGTGATAGCCCATGTGGGTGGCCGCTGCGACGGCGGACTTGTCGTGTTGGAAGGAGGCGTACACCTGCGAGTAGATGATCTCACGCGGCGACCGATTCAGCTTGGGCCGCACCGCCATCGCGTGCTGGCGGTAGCCCTCCTCTATGCGGTCGGCGAGGAACGGAACCCAAGTGGCCCCGCCCTCCGAGATCAGCACCCGCAGGTCGGGGTGGCGATCTAAGGCGCCCGACGCGACCAGCTTTGTGACTGCACGCTGACCACCGTAGGTGGTCTCGGTGTAGTTGAGCACTGCCCCGCCCGGCCCGCGGTACGCGACGTTCACCGCGGCTCCCTTGGTCATATCGACGGGTTCGGTGCCGATGTGGAAGGCCAACACCATGTTCGCAGCCTCGGCCGCGGCCCAGAACGGCTCCCACTCGTCGCGGTTGTAGTCCTTCTGCACGGGATGGGGTGCGACCGGCATGAACACCGCCCGGTATCCGAGCTCGGCGCAACGTTCCAGTTCGGTCACCGCGTCATCTATGTCCAGCGTCGACACCTGCGCCGTAGCCAACAGCCGCGGCTGCGGCTCGTCGATGGTCCGCCACGCCCAATCGTTGCTGACCCGCAACGCCTCGCGCAGGACCTCCGGTGTTCGGAACGACGAACTCCACATGCCCAACGACGGGAACACCAGTTCCCCCCAGATGCCTTCGTCGTCGAGATCCTTCATCCGCAGATCGACATCGCGGGCGCCCGACGCACGGTTTGACATACCCACAAACTCACTTTGAGCCGCGGTCGGCAGCCTGCGGCGAAACGACCTGCCGTCAACGTGGACCGTCTCCCACTCCCCGTCGGGATCCTTCTCCGCCCGCGGAACAAGCTCGGCAAGCCGTTGCGGCAAGCCGTCGCGCCACAGGCCGTCAGGCTCCAAGAAGTGGGAATCCGCGGAGTTCGCCCAGATCCTGCCCATTAGTCAACCCTCCGGTGGAAAATCGGATTACCGCAAATCCTCACGATACTGGGCTTCAGCGAGCATGCACACCGACGGACCGGCGGCTCCCCCGAGGAAACTGCCGAACAAATCCTCGCGTTCGTGTCGCGTGCCCTCCGCACCACCAACCCGTCAGCGGGGTCAGGCCGTGACCACTGAGCGCGGGTGGGTCAGGGGCGTACCCGTTTGCCGAGGCGTCAGCGGTGCTCGCTGGCGGCCGAAGAGTGGCAGGCATCCTGTGGTGTGCCCGCCACATCGAGCGCGGGGTTACGCTCGAAGAACCCGAAGGGCTTGAGCCAGAAGGACACCACGTCGACCGGCATCACCGGCCAGTCTTCGGGTCTGGTGATGTGATGGATCCCAAACACATACCAAAGCACGACATCGGTGTTCTCGATCGGACGGTCGGCCTCGGTCCACCGCGCCAGCCCGGTGTCTCGGATCGATTGGTTGACGAATTCCCCTGCGGGCCAACGCTCATCGGGCCTGTTGGGGGTGACCCACAGGGTGTGGTCGATGACTTGGGCGCGTTCGAGCACCGGTGAGCCGGCTTCGAACATCGAGGGAAGCGCGCCGGTGGGAACAAGCTTGTACGCCGGGTGAGTGCCCAGGGCAGTCACCTCATTGGTATTGACCACCTTCCACGCGCGCTGGGTCGCGTAGTTCACGTCCTGCTTGGCCTCGCCCTCGGTGCGAAGGGGGGTGTTCCGCAGTACCACCGACAGTCCGTACGGATTGTCGGGCCCGGTTGGCTCGGCGTAGGACTCCGACATGACCACGGTGTTGTCACTGCCGTCGATGTCCATGTCTAACCTGGCGACCAAGAAGTGTTGATGGAAAGGTGCATAGGTGCGCTCGTCTACGAGGGTGCCGTTGGGATTGGCTGCGCCCACCGGCAGCGGCGTTGTCACCATGATGCCTGTTGCGCGCACCTCGCACTCGATGTTGCCGTCCTGGTATAGCCGCCAGTAGATCAGGTATTCGTAGTTGGCAACGGTGACGTGGAATGAAAGCGTGAGGCGGCGCATTCGACGTACCTCGGCGCCGGCGTCGTGGTCGACGTGCTTCCACAGCACGGCATTGTCTTCCTCATGGATGCAGATCGCGTTTGTGATGGTGTAGGGCTCGCCCTTGCTGTTGTGCAGGACCGCATCGAGATAGCGGATCTCGCCCAGGCAGTCACAGCCCAGTTCCAGCGAGGTCGTCATGAACCCCAGACCCCACTCGCCGATGTCGAACGCGGTGCGCCGGTAGTGGTCCGGCGACGGATCACGGTAGGGCACAATCATCTCCGCGAACGACATCCGGTGTGCAATCGAGCGGTCCCGGTCGCCGTCGCGGTAACGCACGGTGTGCAGCGTCATCCCCTCGCGATGGTTGAAACCGACGCGCAGCGACCAGTTCTGCCAGCGCACCAAGTTGCCCTCCACGGAGAAAGACGGTCCCTCCGACTGGGTGATTTGCAGCGGTTTCAGAGGCTCCCGGCGCGCGGCAGAGCGGATGCGCTCCGGAATGTGGCTGGGCACATACTCCCCCATCACCTCCGGAAGCGACGCCTCGCCCGTAGCGAAGGGCCCGCTGTTCTCGACGCACAGCAACTCCATCGTGTTCACGTCGATGACGCAGTGCAGACCGCTGACCAGACGGGCGTAGGGATTGGTTCCCGGCGCAGCCTTGACCCAACTATCTGACCAGCCGATCCTGCGGTCGCGGAACTCCGAGGGCGCAACAGCATCGCCGTAGGTCCAGGTGTCGAAGAACACCAGATCCATGTCGGTGACCCCGCGGTCGGCCAATGCGGCGACGACGTCGGGATGTGACCGCAGCGCCTGATCGCACTCGATAAACTCGTCGACGGTGAAGTTCGCCTGCACGCCTGGAATGTGCTCGAACACCTCGACACGGTCGTCGGTCAGTGACACCACGCTCTTGTAGGTGGCGTTGTCGCGCCGGTTGAAGCAGATGGCCTCCGCCCGGCGCGACGGCGGCGGCCCGCCCTCGTCGAACGCAGCCAACTCGGCCTTAGAGGGCTCGATTTTCTCGATCGACGCGTAGCGCCAACCCAGGTCGGTTGGGGAGGTGGGCGCGGCATGTATGCCGCATTCGCGGTGCAATATCGCAGCGACTGAACGGAATTCATGAGCGCCGAGCGGGTCGAGGGGATGGTCGACGGGACGCGAGTCACTGGCCTGAGACACGCGCTAACGGAATCATATGTAGAGGTGGGCGGCACGGCGATTCCTCAATTTCGCGGGCGCCTCATAGAGAGGACAGGGAGAATCCTTCCCACGCCTGTCGCCGCTCGGCGTGGGGGTCCAATTCAACGCGGCGGCGCCGATCCAGCACCATGACCGCGCGGTCGTCGCTGTTGTACTGCGGCCAATCCGCGCCCGGCACCCCGCGATCGGCGAACGCCAGCCAGCGCGCCTGGACATCGTCGCTGACCTTGCGCGCCGCTCGCGAATCCACGCCTGCGTGCAGCAGCATCCCCAGCCGGGACCGGTAGAGATCGAAGACGGCGAGCAGTTCGGTGGCGTGGGTGGCGCCCATGCCCGCCAAGTGCAGCGCACGGGTCGCAAAGTCGTAGCGATATACGTGGGTCGGCGCATGCCCGCTGTGCGCCTGCGCGATCTGCCACACCGTTGAGCCGAAGATGAAGTCCGCACCCATCCGGACGCACGACGCCGCATCCGGATAACCCGGATAGGCGGAGGTGATCCGGTCGCGGTCAGCGGGATCCACGTGGTGTAGCAGCCGCTCGATGGCCGCCCGCGTCGTCGGGAGCATCTTGAGGAACCGGGTGAACAGTCGACCTTCCTCGCCGTTGGCGCCGACGATCAATGGCACCGGATGTGCCTTGCCGCAGCGCATCGCGTCGACCGGGTCCATTGGCAGGTAGTTGGTTCCGTAGGTGGGACCGATCGCGAAAGCGCCTCGCATGTCCTTCTGGCCCTCGGCGATCAGCCGCCCGAGAACGTTCACCAGCTCAACGGGGCGGGCCGCCAAAAGTTTCTGTGCCGCATCCTTTTCGTTCACCCCGAGCAGTGCAGCAAGCCTGCCCGCAAACTCGGCAGCGACATCGGCACTGCGGGTCATGCCACCCGGAGGACTTTCTGAGATCGCTTGAGCAAAAAGACCTTTAGCGTCCGGAGTGGCCAATAGTGTGGCAACCGCATGCGCTCCGGCACTCTCACCGAAAATGGTCACGTTATCCGGATCACCACCGAAGACCGCGATGTTGTCGCGGACCCAGCGCAGGGCCATCACCAGGTCCCTGAGAAACAGATTGTCGTCGAGGGTGACGTCGGGCGTTGACAGCGAAGAAACTTCCAGGCAGCCCAACGCGCCGAGTCGGTAATTCACCGAAACGTAGACGCAGCCCTTCCGCGCCAGCGACGCACCGTCGTAGACCGGTGTCGCCGAGCTCCCCAGCATGTACCCGCCGCCGTGGATGAACACCATTACCGGTAGCGGTTCCTCGGCCTGCTCGAGGGGACTGACGACGTTGAGGGTCAGGCAGTCCTCGCTCATCTGCTGGTACCTTCCGGGCGCCAGCATGGTGTACATGCGCTGTTGCGGTGCGCAATGACCGAAGACGTGGCAGTACCGGACTCCCGGCCATGGCTTTACCGGCTGCGGCGCCCGATAGCGCAACCGGCCCACAGGTGGGCTGGCGTAGGGAATCGACCGCCACCGATTGACTCCGTCGCGGGTGAAGCCCTCGACAGTGCCCGATGCGGTCTTCACCTGAACGGTGTGCTCGTGCATCCTCCTGACGGTATCGAACTCCTGCCCGCCCTGCCTCGCCAGGGCAATGCGTGTCGAGCTGCTAGCCTTGCCAGATGCGAATTGCGGGCCTGATAGCCGTCGCTGCCCTGGCGGCGGCCTGTTCACAATCGGTGGGCGGCGATGCCGAACCCACAGAGTCACGACCATCAACGCCGGGCAGCACAGCAGCCTCACCCACCACAGCGGCAACCGGCCAGCCGCCCGGCGATGGTGCGCCAATCGAGGACGTGATCGCCTGGGTCGAAGCGGGCATTCCCGCCGATTCGGGCGCCTATCACGAGGCCTACCTCGATGGGGTCACCACCCGACTTGGCGACGACATCGCGTTCACCGCCCCCTCCGGGGCGCCGAACCAGACAACGCAGTGCATCACCGACGCCACCTACAACGCGGGCACGCTGTCGTGCCTGGTGAAGCTGAATTCCCCGGCGCCGCGCCCGGTGGGTGCCGAAGGAGTCTGGAAGCCAGGGTGGGCCGACTACTCGGGGGCGACTGCGCAGCTCGGATCTCTGCACGGAGATCCTGGCCCGTTCGTCAAGGGCGTCGGCCCGCGGCTGCCCGAAGGCCAGTCACTGGCCTTCGGTGACGATCAGTGCCGCAGCGACGCGATGGGCTTGCTGTGTGTGAACTATGCGCATCGCTCGGCGGTCCGGATCAGCGTTGCCGGTGTGGCGCCGTTCGGCTGCCTGCAGCCGGTGGCGCCGCTGCCACAGGCAGGGGAAATGTTCAGCTGCTGAACGCCTTTGTTTCGACCGGGCAGTGTGGTGTCTACAGCCGGTGGAACCGTTGTCCGCTTAGTCGACGGAGAGTCAGAACTAGCCGGCGTAGTGGGCTAACGCCAGCCGTCGGCAGCCCGAGCCACCTGCATGAGCGCGTCACACAGCTCAAGAAGTTCGGCGCGGTCGGCCCCTTCGTCGATCGCGGTGGCCATATCCTCGGCAGCACACCGGACTTGGTACACCCGATCCGACAGTTCGGCGGCCTCATCGGCGGTCAGTACCACTGACTCGGGCGGCACCGAGGTGCCTTTGATCTGTGCGCGCTGCTCGTAGGCGCGCTGGCGACACGATTGTCTGCAATACCGGCGCCGCCTACCCAGCCCGCCGGCGGCGACTTCGCGGCCGCACCAACGGCAACTCTGGGGGCGCGTCCGGACGGTGCGGTGGGAAGCCTGGGACGTCGCAGAAGTCACGAAACCGACTGTAAACCGCCGGCTCCGTCGATCCCGGTATCATCAGGGGTCGCGTCGGGAACTCTACGAGGGACCTCTGCGTTGAAATTCCGGACGAATCGCGTTTATGGAGGAGTTGACGATGGCTGATCGTGTCTTGAGAGGCAGCCGCCTCGGAGCTGTGAGCTACGAGACGGACCGCAACCATGACTTAGCTCCGCGTCAGGTGGCCCGCTACCGCACAGACAACGGCGAGGAGTTCGACGTCCCGTTCGCCGACGACGCCGAGATCCCCGGCGCCTGGCTGTGCCGCAACGGCCTCGAAGGGACTCTGATCGAAGGTGATGCTCCGGAGGCCAAGAAGGTCAAGCCGCCGCGTACCCATTGGGACATGCTGCTGGAGCGTCGCTCGGTCGAGGAGCTCGACGAGTTACTCAAGGAGCGCCTCGACATCATCAAGACCCGCCGCAGAGGTGGCTGAGTTCAGCTCACTCCGCTTAGCTGTGCCCCGTCAACGAGCCGAGCCGCGAGCACGGTCGATGCGTGCGCGCAAGCCCCATTGGGCGACCTTGACGATCGCCTCCCGGACGGTCGATCCGTCCATCTTCGACACGCCGTGCTCGCGCTCTGTGAAGGTGATGGGCACCTCGACAACGGTGAACCCTGCGTTGATGGAGCGCCATGTGAGGTCCACCTGAAACCCGTAGCCCCTGGAATCCACGGCGGCGAGGCCGATCTTCTCCAAGACCTCGCGCCGATAAGCGCGGTAACCGGCGGTGATGTCATGAATGTCGACGCCCAGGAGAATGCGCGAATAATTGTTCGCAGTGCGCGACAGCACGAGCCGCCGCCGGGGCCAGTTGCGCACCTCGCCGCCGTCGACGTAACGCGAACCGATCACCACGTCCGCGCCCGCATCGATGGCCTCCAGCAAGCGGTGGAGTTCCTCGGGTGCGTGGCTGCCATCGGCGTCCATTTCTACAATGACCGCGTACTGACGCTGCAGACCCCACGCGAAGCCCGCAAGGTACGCCGCGCCCAGCCCCTCCTTGAAGGCGCGGTGCATGACGTGGACGCGGTCGGGGTCGGCGAGAGCGAGCTCGTCGGCTAGCGCCCCGGTACCGTCAGGGCTACCGTCGTCGACGATCAGGACGTGCACATCGGGTGTCGCCTTGTGCACACGCGCGACGATTCTGAGCAGGTTATCGCGCTCGTTGTAGGTGGGAATGATGACCAGGGTGCGCTCATGGTGTTCGCCTGGGTCTTCTTCTTCGGGATGGTTGGCTGAGTTCGCGGGGATGCCGCCACCGGGGGCACTCATGTGGCTCCTCCTTTGCCGTCATCGGTCGCCGAACGCCGACCCCGCAATCTTGCGATTGCCCCATTGTGCAGTATCGCGCCCAGGACAGCTGCAACTCCGATCGCAACCAATGCGCCCTCGACGATCGGGCCGAAGCGGGTAGCCGGTGTCAGCGATGTCTTCAACCGGATCTGCTCATCGAGGTAGGCCGGTTCGAAGAACCCGGTGCGGGCGCGCTCGAGACCGTCGGGCGCGATGATGGCACTGATCCCAGTTGTTCCGGCGACCACGACGTAGCGGTCGTGCTCCACGGCGCGCAGCCTGCCGAAAGCCAACTGCTGCTCGCTCATCGCCTCGTCGAAGGTGGCGTTGTTGCTGGGCACCGCCAACAGCTGTGCGCCGTTGCGCACCGATTCGCGTGCCGCACGGTCGAAAATGACCTCCCAGCAGGTGGTGATTCCGACCGGAACGCCCGCGGCCTGCACCACGCCACCGCCCTGGCCGGCAATGAAATAGCCGGCCCGTTTGGCATACGGTGACAGCCGGCTGAAGAAGCTGCGCCACGGCATGTACTCCCCGAACGGCTGAATGATCTGCTTGTCGTGGCGATCGGCAGGACCGGTCTCGGGATTCCACACAATCACCGAGTTGGTCGACACCGGATTATCCCGTGAGTAGCCCGGAGCGGCGATAACACCGCCGACCAGAATGGGGGCGTCGATCGCCGTCGCGGCGGTCGAGATCAGCTGGCCGGCGTCGGGGTTGGCCAGCGGATCGATATCCGATGAGTTCTCCGGCCAGATCACCAGCATCGGTTGGGGCGCCCGGCCCGCGCGGACGTCCGCTGCCAGTCGCAACGTTTCGCGCACGTGATTGTCCAAGACCGCGCGGCGCTGAGAGTTGAACTCCAAGCCGAGCCGTGGAACGTTGCCCTGCACCACCGCCACCGTCACCGGCTGGTCGTCGCCAGCGCCGCCGCCGGACTTGCGGACGTGGGGCGAGGCTACCGCCGTCGACAGCAGCACCAGGCAGATGCACAGGCCGGGGAGCACGACCGCCGGCGGCGCGGCGGCCCGGGTAGCCGAATCGCTCCGCCACCATCGAATCACTGCCAACGTCATCGCCAACACGCTGAATCCGAGCAGCACCACCGCGAAGGACACCAACGGTGCACCGCCAAGGTAGGCCAGCGGCAGCAGCGGGCCTTCAGTCTGGGAGAACGCGACTGTGCCCCATGGAAATCCACCCCACGGCACCGTCGACTTGAGCCATTCCACGGCCGACCACAGTCCGGCAAACCACACCGGCCAGCCGGGCAGACGCCGGACGAGTACCGCCAGCAGTGCGAACAGTCCCGGAAACAGGGCTTCGACCAGGCTAAGCACCAACCACGGCAGCGCCCCGACGAGTCCACTGATCCACGGCAGCAGCGGCACGTAGAAGACCAGCCCAAAGAGCAACCCGTAGCCCAGACCGCCCGCAGCCGTCGTGGATGGTCGAGTCAACACCCAACCCAGCAGCGCAAACGCCGGGATCGCCGCGTACCACAATCCGAACGGTGGGAAACTGACGCACAACGCCAAACCGGCCAGGATAGTGGCGCTCAGCTCAGGCAGTCGGAGTACCAGGGCCCGACCGTAGCGCTTGATCGACGATGTCTGTTCGACGTCGGCGTCGGTGGTGGACACGGCGTCGGTGCTGGACACGGCGTCGGTGTCAGCCATGGATGACCGTGCCCCGGTGCGCGGTCTGCCGACAACGCGGGAGTCCGTTGTCCAGGCGCGGCAGCACCGGAACCAGGGAGCGGGGATCGGTGGACCAGCGCTGCACAGCGTCGGCGGGCGCACTGACGTCGAACTCGTCGGCTTCCCAGATCGCATAGGAGGCTGGTGCGCCGGGTACGAGGATGCCGGTCACCCCGTCTCTGACACCGCCGGCCCGCCACCCGCCGCGGGTGGCAGCCGCAAAGGCTGCCCGCGCCGAAATGGCGCTCCCGGGAGTCTGATGGGTCGTGGCCGCGCGGATGGCAGCCCAGGGGTTCATGTCAGTCACAGGCGTGTCGGAGCCAAAGGCAAGGGGCACGCCTTGGGATGCTAACAGCGCGAGCGGGTTGAGCCGAAGGGCTCGGTCTACGCCTAGACGCTGGGCATACATGCCTGTCCCGCCGCCCCACAATGCATCAAAGCCGGGCTGCACGCTGGCGATCGCGCCCCATCTTCCGAGCTTGGCGGCCTGCTCGTCGGTGACCATCTCGAGGTGTTCCAGGCGGTGCCCCAGCCGCGCCACGGCAACCTGGCCGAACCGGTCCACCACGGTTTCCAGCGCGGCCACGACGGCCGAGGCGGCTGCATCCCCGATTACGTGGAATCCGGCCGTGACGCCCGCTTCGGTGCAGGCGCACAGATGTGCGGTGATTGCGTCGGGGTCAAGGTAGCTTCTTCCGGTCGGCGTCGGGCAGCACTCGGCTATGTCGCTGTAAGGCTCGTGCAGCCACGCGGTACGCGAGCCCAGCGCGCCGTCGACGAACAGGTCGCCGGCCAGCCCGCGGGCCTGCGTTGCTTCGATAAGCTCACGGGCCTGGGCGGCGTTTGTGACGGGTTCACCCCAGTAGCCGACGATCTCGACGCCATGTTCGAGGGCGCGCAGTCCGTGCCAGTCGTCGAGGCCGCTCACCTCCGGTCCCCCACACTCGTGGACCGCCGCGATGCCCATGGCTGCGGCCGTGTCGAGTGCCGCCCGCTGCGCAGCTGCACGCTGTTGTGCGGTGAAGCCATCGCGGGCTGCCCGGCGTACCAGGTGGTGTGCGTCGGCCGTCAGCGGCGCCTGGTCGTGCATGCCGGAGGCCCCGGCAAGTCCGGGTACCCGTCGCGATAGTGCCGTCGAAACTGCCGCCGAGTGGGCGTCGACTCGCGCCAGATAAGCAGGCCGATCGCCGACAGCGGCGTCCACGTCGGCAGTACTCGGTCCGGCGCGCTCTGGCCACCCCGATTCGTCCCATCCGTACGCCCAGATAATGCCCTCGGGGTGGGACCGCGCGTACGCAGCCAACAGGTCGAGGCAATGCCGCAGCGATGTCGCCTGCCGCAGATCGAGACCGGTGAGCACCAGCCCGGTCGCCGTGATGTGGGCGTGGCTGTCCACGAAAGCCGGGGCAACGAAGGCGCCGGCGAGATCGGTCACCTCGGCTTCGGGGAACTGCGTGCGCCCGACGTTGTCGCTGCCAAGCCAGGCGACGACACCGTCGCGCACCGCCATGGCTGTCGCGTCAGGCATGGACGGGCTGTGCACGCGCCCATTGAGCAGCAGTGTGGTGGCGGTCACTCAGGCAGTCGGAGCGGCTCGACATCCGTCATATCGGTCACGTCGATGACCTCGCCATCGATATAGTCGCCACGACCTGACCCCGGTGAATAGCCAGACCCCGGTGAATAGCCAGACCGGGCGCCCGCTGCAGCGCTGCCGAAGGTGCTGACGCCGACGATCAGGGGGGCACGTCTGGCCGCCATCGCGGTGACCAACGGGCGGCCGACTGCGCGGGTGGGCGGCAGCAGTAGCAGCGCTCCCAGAACAGAGCTGGCCAGGCCGGGCATCACGACAAGCACGGTGCCCAGGGCAACGAGCACACTGTCGGTGGCCGCCCCTTGAGCGTTGGCCGCGGTCAACCCGGACTGAAGCCGCTGGAGATGGCGACGCAGCTGGGAACCTGCCAGCGCGAAGCCGGCCAGGAACGTGCCTGCCACCAGCAACACAGTCCAGCCGAACCCGATCGTCGACACCAGCGCCATCAGGACCGCCAGCTCGACCATCACATAGATCACGAACGCCCTCATCGCCATGTTCAGCCAACGTACGGGCGAGGCCGTGGGTTCCTAAACATCAGAGGTCTTTGAATGTGTGCGCCAGAAGAAATGTGTGCGCCAGAAGATCAGCTCGCCGCTCTCAGTTCGATCGTGACGTTCTTTTCCATGCCGCCGCGCAGCTTGGAGAAGAGGCTGAAGGTCTTACCGAGCAGTCCGTAGCGCCTACTGATCGCGTCATAGGTGTGGCCGTTGACCGCCTTGTCGAGGATCGCGGCCGTGGCCCCGACAGCCTCGCCCTTGGGCTTGCCGCTGCGATCGCACTCGGCGATGGTGACCCTGGGGGTGTTACGGATGCGCTTGACCTTCCAGGACTGCTCCCCGGTGATGGCGATCAGGCGACCGCCTTCGGCGATGGCCCAGATGGCCGTCGGCTTGGGCCTGCCGTCCTTGGTGAAGGTGGTGAGCAGGATGTATTCGGATCCGGCGATGTCGGAGAAAGAGGCGACCATATCGCTAATGTAGCCGCAGCCATCGCTCATGTAGCCGCAGCCCGGGAACGATGGATCCCGTCGACAGGCCACCACCGACGCAGCCTCAGCCCTCAAGGTCTCCCTCGGTCTCCAGCAGCACCTGCCGTAGGCCGTTGAGCGTGGCCGGCTCGGGTTGCTCCCACATGCCCCTACTCGAGGCCTCCAGGAGCCGCTCGGCCATTCCATGCAATGCCCAAGGGTTCGATTCGGCCATGAATTTTCGATTGTCGTCGTCGAGCACGTATTCGGCGGCCAGTCGCTCGTACATCCAATCGGCCATTACTCCTGCGGTGGCGTCGTATCCAAAGAGGTAGTCGACAGTGGCGGCCATTTCGAATGCACCCTTATACCCATGCCTGCGCATCGCGTTGATCCATCGCGGGTTGACCACACGGGCGCGGAAGACACGCGTGGTCTCCTCTGACAGCGTCCTCGTACGCACCGTCTCGGGGCGGGTGTTGTCTCCGATGTATGCGGCCGGGTCCTTGCCCGTCAGCGCCCGCACCGTCGCGATCATGCCACCGTGGTACTGGAAATAGTCATCGGAATCGGCAATGTCATGCTCGCGGGTGTCGGTGTTCTTGGCCGCCACCGCAATCCGACGATAAGCCCTGTTCATCTCGTCAGTAGCTGGAGCACCGTCCAGGTTGCGGCCGTAGGCGAACCCACCCCATGCGGTATACACCTGGGCGAGGTCAGCATCGTCGCGCCAGTTGCGGCTGTCGATCAGCTGAAGGAGACCCGCTCCGTACGTGCCAGGCTTGGAGCCGAAGATCCTTGTCGTGGAACGACGTTGGTCGCCATGCTCTGCGAGGTCAGCTTCGCTGTGTGCGCGGACGTAATTCTGTTCAGCAGGCTCGTCGAGATCCGCGGCCAATTGGACAGCGTCATCGAGCATCGTGACAACATGCGGGAAGGCATCGCGGAAGAAACCCGAAATTCGGACGGCGACGTCGATGCGTGGCCGCCCCAACTCGGCCAGCGAGATGACCTCGAGGTCAACGACGCGGCGCGATGCCTCGTCCCACATCGGCCGAACCCCAAGCAATGCAAGTACTTCGGCAATATCATCGCCGGCGGTGCGCATCGCCGAAGTACCCCATACCGATAGCCCGACGGACTGCGGCCACTCGCCGTGGTCTGCCAGGTAGCGCTCAAGGAGCGACTCCGCCAACGCTACGCCGGTTTCCCAGGCAAGCCGGGATGGCACCGCCTTGGGGTCGACGGAGTAGAAGTTCCGCCCGGTGGGCAGCACATTGACCAGGCCGCGCAAGGGTGAGCCCGACGGCCCCGCAGCGATAAAACCACCGTCAAGCGCCCGCAGGATCTGGGTGATCTCGCCTTCGGTCTGACGTAGTCGCGGGACGACTTCCTCGGCGGCAAAGCGCAGTACCCCGGCGACGTCGGCGTCGTCGGCAATCTGGTCGACGGCTGTCGCATCCCAGCCGCTCGCCTGAAGTGCGGCCACCAGATCGCGCGCCTTCTCCTCAGCGACGTCAACAGAGCCACGCGTATCCGAGCCGTCCTCGGCCAAGCCGAGCGCTTGACGCAGGCCGGGCACCGACTGCTCACCGCCGAACAACTGGCGCGCACGCAGGATGGATAGCACCAGGTCCAGCTCGACAGAACCGACGGGTGCCTGGCCGAGCACGTGTAGTCCGTCCCGAATTTGGACATCCTTGATCTCGCATAACCAGCCGTCGACATGCAGCAACATGTCGTCGAATACGTCCTCGCCGGGACGATCGGCCAACCCCAGGTCGTGATCCATCTTCGCGGCCCGCATCAGCGTCCAGATCTGCTGGCGGATCGCGGGTAGCTTGCCTGGGTCGAGCGCGGCGATGTTCGAGTGTTCGTCGAGCAGCTGCTCGAGTCGGGCAATATCGCCGTAGGTCTCAGCCCTGGCCATCGGCGGGATGAGGTGGTCCACCAGGACCGCATGAGCACGACGTTTGGCCTGCGTGCCTTCACCGGGATCGTTGACCAAGAATGGGTAGATCAACGGCAGATCGCCGAGGGCGGCATCGGATCCGCACGCAGCGGACATGCCCAGGGTCTTGCCGGGCAACCATTCGAGGTTGCCGTGCTTACCCAAATGCACCACGGCGTCCGCGCCAAAACCCTTGTCCAGCCATCGATACGCCGCAAGATAGTGGTGGCTGGGCGGCAGATCGGGGTCATGGTAGATCGCTACGGGGTTCTCGCCGAACCCACGCGGCGGCTGAACGAGAACCACGACGTTGCCCGACCGCATCGCCGCGATGACGATTTCGCCGTCGGGATCCTGGCTGCGGTCGACGAACAGCTCACCCGGTGGCGGACCCCAGTGTTCGACCATCGCCTCGGTCAGCTCGGCCGGTAGCGTCGCGAACCACTCCCGATACTCCTTGGCCGACAGCCGGATCGGGTTACCGACTAGCTGGGCGTCGCTCAGCCAGTCTTTGTCCTGCCCGCCTCGTTCTATCAGTGCGTGCACCAATGCATCACCGTCGCCAGAGGCGACAATCGCCGGTAGGTCCTCGGGTGCCTCGCCGTCACCGATGTCGTAACCGGCCGCCCGCATTGCGCGCAACAGCGCGACCGCACTTGCCGGAGTATCCAATCCGACTGCGTTCCCGATGCGTGCATGCTTGGTTGGGTAGGCGGAGAACACCAACGCCACCCGCTTGTCGGCCGTCGCGATACGGCTAAGCCGGGCATGCCGCACCGCCAGCCCGGCGACCCGCGCACACCGTTCAGGGTCTGGAACGTAGGAAATCAGCCCCTCACCGTCGATCTCCTTGAACGAGAACGGAACCGTGACGATGCGACCGTCGAACTCCGGAACGGCGACCTGGGTGGCGACGTCGAGCGGGGACATCCCGTCGTCATTGGAATGCCAGGCGCTCCGCGATGACGTCAGGCACAGGCCCTGCAGGATGGGCACGTTCAACGCAGCAAGGTGAGCGACGTTCCACTGGTCATCGACCCCGCCCGCGCCGACCAAACCCGAGTTGGCCCCCCCGGCCGCCAACACCGTGGTCACCAACGCGTCCGCAGTTGCGAGCAGCTCGAGCAGTTCGGGATCCGCGGTGCGCAGCGATGCGCAGAACACCGGCAACGGCGTTCCTCCCGCACCGTGGATCGCCTCGCACAGCGCCTCGACGTACTTCGTGTTACCTGCCAGGTGCTGTGCGCGGTAGTACAGCACCGCGATCAGCGGTCGGGCCGCGATGACCTCGGCCGATTGCCCGGCCGTCCCCTGCCCTGCGGGCGCGGGCCCAGCACTTGAGGCCTCTGTGCGTTCCAGCAGCCCCCAGGTTGGGGTGGCCACCGGGCGGGCGAACCCGAAACCGGTCATCAGCAGGGTGTCGGACAGGAACGCATGCAATTGACGCAAATTCTCCACACCGCCCTGCGCCAAGTACACGTGCGCTTCGAGCGCGACCCCGGCCGGCACCGTCGAATGGCGCATCAGGTCCGCGTCGGGGGCCTGCTCACCGCTGATCACCACTGCGGGCAGGCCCGCCGCCGCCACCTGATCGATGCCGTCCTCCCAGGCGCGGTATCCGCCGAGGATCCGGACCACCACCGCCTGTGCGCCATCGAGCAACTGGGCCAGCTCCCCGTCGACCAGCCGTGACGGATTTGCCCAGCGATATGTAGCACCACTGGCCCGGGCTGCGATGAGGTCGGTGTCCGAGGTCGACAGCAACAGAACAGTCGGAGAACTCGGCGATTCAGGCACGCACCATTCGTACCCCATCGTGCGTGGCGCCCAGGTGGGAGCATCATCTTTGGCCCTGTTGGCGTAGCGAGTGAGACCAATCGGGATCGGACAGAAACGAATACGTGGAGCACCGGACCGCAATGTCATTGACTGGCGGCTTTTTTGGACGAACACGAACGTTGCCCGCACCGTTGCCCGGAACCGGCCCCATTGCGCCGATAGCCGACCTCATCAGCCGGGTACCGTGGATGGATGGACAGGGCAACCGATGCTGACGCCTGCCCAGGCACGCTACAAACCCACCTAGCCGCGGACGGCGAGCTAGCCCGGATCCGGTTGCCAGGCGGGATGATCACCGCCGCGCAACTAGAAGTGGTGACACGCGCAGCCAGCGATTTCGGATCCTCGGCGATCGAACTGACCTCACGGGGCAACCTGCAGATCCGCGCGTTGCGCGACACCGGCTCCGTCGCCGGACTTCTCTGCGAGGCAGGGTTGCTGCCATCGATCACCCACGAGCGGGTCCGCAACATCGTGGCCTCACCGTTGTCGGGACGCCATGGTGGCCGCTGCGATGTCCGCGGCCTTGTAGTCGCCCTGGACTCGGCGCTGCAGCGCGACCCCGAGCTCAGCCAGCTGCCAGGCCGGTTCCTGTTCGGCCTTGACGACGGCCGCGGCGATATCTCCGGCCTCGGCACCGATGCAGGCATCCACGCGATCGACGAATCCACCGCGGCCCTCCTGCTGGCCGGCCACGACACCGGCGTACGGCTGAACGTCAGCGAGGTGGTCGCCAGCCTCGTCGCGGTAGCTAGGCGATTCACCCAGCTGCGCGGAAAATCATGGCGTGTCGCCGAGCTCGATGACCCTCTGATGGTGCTCGGAGGGCTCACACCTGCGGCGTCGGCCGGCAGGACGTGGCCCCCGTCGACGCGTCCGCCGGTCGGCTGGATCGCGCAAACCGACGGGCGCGTCACGCTGGGCGCCGCCGTTCCTTTGGGGGTCCTCGATGCTCAGTCGGCGCGCTACCTGGCGGCGGTCGACGTTCCGATGGCCATCACGCCGTGGCGTTCGGTGCTGCTCTTCGACCTCGACGAGGGCACCGCCGACGCAGCACTTCGGGTCCTCGCCCCCCGAGGCCTGGTGTTCGACGACAACTCACCGTGGCTGTCGCTGTCGGCCTGCACGGGAAGCCCGGGCTGTGAACGCTCGGCGGCCGACGCGCGTGCCGACGCTGCGGCGGCCGTGACCGAGGCAGCGACGGGGCATCGGCACTTCGTGGGTTGCGAACGGGCGTGCGGTAGCCCCGGCAACGGACAGGTCCTGGTGGCGACCCCAGACGGCTACAGACCGCGGAGCACCCACCCGTAGGGTGAGCAGGTGCTCGACTACATCCGCGACGCCGCGGAGATCTACCGCCAGTCGTTCGCGATGATCCGCGCCGGGGCCGACCTTTCCCGGTTCCCCGACGACGTCGCGCAGGTGGTCGTGCGGCTGATCCATACCTGCGGTCAGCTCGACGTGACAGAACACGTGGCGTTCACTGGGGACGTCGTCAAGCGAGCACACACCGCCCTGGCCGCAGGCGCCCCAATACTGTGTGACTCCTCGATGGTCGCGGCCGGGATCACCCGAGCGCGGCTCCCGGCCGACAACGAGGTGGTGTCCCTCGTCGCCGACTCCAGGGCACGCCCACTGGCCGTCCGACTGAACACAACCCGCAGCGCAGCCGCGGTCGACCTCTGGGCCGACCGACTCGGCGGCGCGGTCATAGCCATCGGAAATGCGCCAACCGCGCTGTTCCGGCTGCTCGAGCTCATCGATGGGGGCGCCCCAGCACCGGCGGCCGTACTCGGCGGCCCCGTCGGATTCGTCGGCTCGGCACAATCGAAGCAGGAGCTGATCGACAGCCCGCGCGGCATGTCCTATCTGGTAGTGACGGGGCGGCGCGGCGGCAGCGCGATGGCAGCCGCGGCCGTCAACGCGATTGCGGCCCAGGGCGAATGAGCGAGCGATCAGGAACCCTCTGGGGCGTCGGCCTTGGGCCGGGTGACCCCGAGCTGGTGACAGTCAAGGCGACCAGAGTAATCGGGTCCGCCGATGTCGTTGCCTATCACAGCGCGCGGCACGGACGCAGCATCGCGCGGTCGATCGCCGAGCCCTACCTGCGCGACGGCCAGATCGAGGAACACCTCGTCTACCCGGTGACCACCGAAGCCTCCGATCACCCCGGTGGTTACCAGGGCGCCATGGAGGACTTCTACCGCGAATCTGCCGAGCGCATCGCGGCACACCTGACCGCGGGCCGCGATGTCGCTCTGCTGGCAGAGGGGGATCCTCTCTTCTACAGCTCCTACATGCACATGCACACCCGGCTCACCCAACGATTCGACGCTGTCATCGTGCCAGGGGTGACATCGGTCAGCGCCGCGTCTGCGGCGGTGGCCACTCCCCTCGTGCAGGGTGACCAGGTGCTGACCATTCTGCCCGGGACGCTACCGGCCGATGAGCTCCGGCGTCGGCTCGCAGATACCGACGCTGCGGTGATCCTGAAACTTGGACGCTCATATCCCGATGTACGGGAAGCGCTTTCAGCATCCGGACGATTGGCTGAGACGTTCTATGTCGAGCGGGCCAGCACCCCGGAGCAACGGATACTTTCCGCTGAGGACGTCGAGGACGGATCGGTGCCTTACTTCGCGCTGGCGATGCTCACCGGCCGCCAACGCCCCCCAGGTGCGAACGGAACCCCGCCAGGTGCGAACGGAACAGTGTCGGTCGTCGGCCTAGGCCCAGGTGACGTCGATTGGATGACCCCCCAAAGTCGGCGGGAACTGGCAACTGCCACCGACCTCATCGGGTACGGCCCCTACTTGGACCGCGTCGACGTCCGCGATGGACAGAACAGACATCCCAGTGACAACACTGACGAGCCCGCGCGGGCACGATTGGCGTGCATGCTGGCCGAGCAGGGCCGCA
>Ga0114920_10000145_pt1 | contig 31679 bp, 24 predicted proteins | sample ChitaG_FD_88683 | JGI IMG/M metagenome (GOLD analysis project Ga0114920, IMG submission 88683) | Deep subsurface microbial communities from South Pacific Ocean to uncover new lineages of life (NeLLi) - Chile_00310 metaG | ecosystem: Environmental > Aquatic > Marine > Oceanic > Sediment ...
GCAAATGCGGTGTTTAGCACAGTAAATTGCGATATCCAGTTCGAACGAAGTGCCAAGTAAATGTATGTTTTCAGAGCTTATTCTGTTCCTTTGTTCTTCTCCTCTGGAGTTTGGAATTTTAACACAACCTTGACCTGTTGAGCATTACGGAGGAGGCTAAATTCCACTTCATCATTCCATTTGAATTGAGCTAAATAAATTCTCAGTTCATTGATGTCTGAAAAACTTTCCCCATCTACTGAAAGAACAACATCCCCTTTTTCAAAATCTGCGTGCCTGGCTGCTCCATCAATAGGCTTTGTTTCGATCACCAAATTTTGAAGCCCATCGAATTTCTTGAACCTCAGCCCGACAGAGGGAAAAGCCGACAATTTTTCTTCGGAAATGCCCCAAATATAATCTGCGAGACTGCGGGAGACCTTAACGCTTTCCCGATCTTCGGGCACAACAACACATATCACTGTCTTATGAGGAAGAGAGCTCCGCTCATTTGCTCTGCGGTTTATTCCTAAATTATAGAGGAGATGACCAGAACCAGCCAGAACGACCATCTTTCCCTTTTCTTTCCTATTCGCTTCATGAGCATTGAAAGCCATGACCTCATCCCACGCTGACTGCGCTCTGTAAAGTCCCTCAAAGGCCATCTCCAAGCCTTTCCCCTTCATCTGATGAGGCATTTCAGTCGATTCAAAAATCGTCCTGATGAGGGAGCGGTGTTCCTTATGAGAAAGGTTGGGCTGGGGTACCATTTTCTTCTCTTCCTCAGAAATAGAATCCCAGCCCTTAAACCTTATTTCTCTGATAATCGTTCTAGGCACATTCAGTGCGTATAAAGGAATTTTATTTTCCTTGGTAAATCTAAATATATTTTCATAAAAGCCGAAATTGTAATTCCAATTGACATACCACTGAGATTCTCGAATAAACTCATCCCGCAATAGAATTCCCATGCTCCATTTGTTTAAAACTTCCTGAGAGCTCACAGGGTACATCTCCAAACCGACAGATAATTCCCTATCCTGCTCATATAAAGTCTGGATAATCTTTGATTGGATCTCATGCATGGGGAGGCTGTTGTGCGTTTCTCCAACATAAACGAAGTGAGTATCCCTCATCTCCTTAATCATTTTTGAAAAGGGAATAGGCTTTCCTTCGCGCAATGAATAAATCTTGTCTGCAGAGATATCCACAGTCTTATTTTTAAGCCTTTCATTCCCGATTTTTAAAAGGAGGATTTTATCTTCCTCTTCGCCACTTCGAAGAAGGGAAGAAAATAAAATCAAAATCAGAATCATTATGATTTTCCTGAAGTTCCTTTTGATCAGTTCCATTACTCTTCCTCAGGTTTAACCCGACCCTCTTTGACAGCTTCATTGATAATTTTTTGCTGAAGCTGGCCGGGAACTTCCTCATAATGGGAAAATTCCATAAGATAGGAGCCCCGACCTCCTGTTATAGAAGTCAGAGTCGGCTCAAAATCCAGCATTTCTGCCATGGGAACCTGTGCTTTTATGATGCGCAAGTTCCCTTTCTGTTCCATACCCTGGACTTTTCCCCTTCGTCCGTTGAGGTTTCCCATGATATCTCCCATGTATGCTTCAGACGTATATATTTCTACATTCATGATCGGTTCTAGAATTGTCGGTTTGGCCTCTTTCATTCCTTTTTTAAAGGCCATAGAGGCTGCAATCTTAAAGGCGATATCAGAAGAGTCGACGTCGTGAAAGGAGCCGTCGTAGAGTGTCACCTTAAAATTCACGGCCGGATATCCAGCAACCACACCTTTTTTCTTGGCCTCCTGGATACCTTTTTCAATCGAAGGAATAAAATTCCTGGGAATGGATCCTCCGAATATTTTATCCTCAAACTCAAAATCTTTCCCTCTCGTAAGAGGTTCCATTTTTATCTTGACATCTCCATACTGACCGCGCCCTCCTGTCTGCTTTTTGTACTTGCCCTGAACATCAGATTTTCCTCTAATAGTCTCCTTGTAGGGAATTTTTGGGGGTTTGAGAAGGACATTGACGCCATATTTTTTCTTCAATCGATCAGTGATGATCTCAACATGAAGCTGACCATTTCCAGAAATGATCAATTCATTGGTTTCTGGATCTCTTTCTATTCTTACAGTAGGATCTTCTTCTGTGATGCGATGAACGGCTTGAGAAATTCTATCCTCATCAGCACGGGTCTCTGGTTCAATAGCAAAAGAGATAGAAGGTTCAGGAAAATCAATCCGAGGAAATTCTATAGATGCACCTTTAGCACACAGCGTATCTCCTGTAAAAGTCATCTTTAATTTTGCCGTGGCTACAATATCCCCTATCTTAGCCTCACCTGCAGGAATTTGTTCCTTTCCTTGAAGAAAAAATAGTCCGCCAAGTCGCTCATCTACTCCTCTGTTGGAATTCACCACAGTTGAATCTGGTTTTAGCGTTCCGGAAAATATTCTCATCAAAGAAATCCTTCCTGTATAAGGGTCAGATATAGTTTTAAAAACCAAAGCAGAGAAAGACTCATCCTTTGAAGCTTTGATGGCGCCATCGGTCCCCTTTATCTTCCCTTTAATCTCTCCTCTCTCCATAGGCGAAGGCAAAAAATTTACGACTCCATCAAGAATAGGCTGCGTTGCGATGTTCAACATGGCAGAAGAGAGAAAAATGGGGAACAATTGTCTGTTGTTGATGCTTATTTTAAGCCCTTCAACAAGCTCCTCAGTGGACAATTCTCCCTTTTCGAAATATTTCTCCATCAGCTTCTCCTCATTTTCAGCTACCATTTCCGTCAATTCTTCAATCTTCTTATCTGCTGCCTCCTTCATATCTGATGGGATTTCTGCTTCTTTATATTTTCCGCTCTCGCCTTTTTCAAAAATATAGGCTTTCTTGCTGATCAAATCCACAACCCCAGAGAAATCCTTCTCTTTACCTATCGGCATCTGGACTGGAATCGCTTGACGACCGAAAAACTGATGGACTGACTCAACAGTTCGCAGAAAATCTGAATTCTCTCTGTCCATTTTATTGATGATGATTATCCGGGGAAGCTCGAATTCCACGAGCATCTCCCATACTTTCTCCGTTCCAACTTCAACGCCGGATGCTCCATCAATAACAACTGCTCCCGCATCCACTGCTCCCAAACAGGCCTTTGTGTCCCATAAAAAGTTACTGTAACCAGGACAGTCGACAACATTAATCTTGTGGCCGTTCCATTCCATAAAACAGACTGCTGAATTGATGGAAATATTTCTTTTTATCTCATCTGGGTCGTAATCGGTAACTGTATTGCCCTTCTCCACTTTTGTTAACCTCGAGGTAGCCCCTCCATTGAATAAAAAGGCCGATGCCAAAGAAGTCTTTCCTGAAGAGCCGTGGCCCACGAGTGCAATATTCCTGATTTTATCCGCAACATAATCTTTCATTTTGACGCCTCCCTAGCCTGAATTATTCATGCGAGATAGGTAAAGTTCTATAATTTCTCGTTTGAAAGTCTAATTTCTACTGAGAAACGAGCAGCAGATATAATACAACAAAATCTCCTCTATTTAAAGGGGACTGGCTACTTTTTTCTTCTTAATTCGTGAGATTGCTTCGTTTTACTCGCAATGACAGGGAAAAAAGTTGCCTGTCCCCTTTAAATGGGTAAATGGGGGACGTTCCCCAAGCGCCACCCTATAAATTAAATAAATAATCCCAAATGTGGGTTTGATAAATCAAATCCCTACACTTCTGCATTTAGGATGGTACTTTGGAGAACGTCCCTCTCTTTTTTTGTTTTTCCAGAAAATTTTTTAGATCCTCAGGCAGAGGAATTGAAAATTCAAGCCTCTCTCTCGTTTCAGGATGTATAAATGATAGCCGATAAGAATGAAGAAAGAAACGAGGACAGCAAATTTTTACCTTTCGCCGGCCATAGCGGGTATCTCCAACTACAGGATGACCCGAAGCTGAGAAATGCACTCTGATCTGATGAGTCCTTCCTGTAACTGGCTTAATCTCAAGGAGCGAGTATTCTGGATATTCCTCTTGGACCGAGTACTGAGTTTCAGCTTTTCTTGGCTTTTTTGTCTTGATCGACATCCGCTCTCCATGTTTTGCATGGCGTCCTATGGACCAGGTAATTTTTCCTTTTTTCTCTGGCATTTTTCCCCAAACAAGCCCCAGGTAATGCTTATTGACTTCCCTCATCCTAAACTGTTGTTGAAGGTCTTTCTGGGCTTTTTGTGTTTTAGCTACAACCATTAGCCCGGATGTTTCCTTATCTAAACGATGGACGATGCCAGGTCTTTCTTTCGGCCCAACTTCGGCAAGCTCGGGAAAATGATAGAGTAACGCATTGACTAGAGTTCCATGCGTTCTCCCTGCTCCTGGGTGAACGACCATTCCTGAAGGTTTATCGACAACAACAATATGATCATCGCTGTATTCCAATTTCAAAGGAATGTTCTCTGCCTTGATTTCTTCAGGCTTGGGAATCTCATACTCAAGCTCTACCCTATCTCCTTCTCTTAGCTTATAACTGGACTTCCTTATGACACTATTTACTTTGACTTTCTGCTTATCAACGATTTTTTGAATTTGGGATCGCGTCAATTCATTGATTTTTTCTGAAAGGAAGACATCTAATCTTTGGTCCAATCCAACTAAGGGGGGTACAAGAAATTCTCTTTTAGGCACTTTTCCTTTTTTTTAAAATAAGAAGAAGGATCACTCCACCAGCCAGACCCAATATGCTAAAGAGCTGCGGGAAGGAAAGGCTCAGGTAAGGAGAGGCATTTTTTATAAGGAATGCCTTATCAGGATGGTCGCCTCTATAATACTCAGTAAAAAACCTGATTATGGAGTAATTTATGATGTAAAAGGGAAAAACCTGGCCATCAAACTTTTTCTTTCTCAAGATAATAAACAAGATAAAAAAGTTCAAAAAATTCAAAACAGACTCATAAAGCTGAACAGGGTGGATAGGCGTATTGATGTCAATGCCAGTCAGATTATGAGCATATTCATTCTGAAAAGTCACTCCCCAAGGCACAGAACATGGTCGTCCATAGCAACATCCCGCACTGAAACAGCCGAGGCGGCCAAAACCATGCCCTAGAGCCAAAGCAGGACCGATGATATCTCCAGCTTTCCAGGTAGGAATGCGGTGCCTCCGTAAATACCAGAGCGCAAAAATTATTCCAAACACAAGGCCTCCTTGGAAAACTCCGCCTGTGCGGGCTAAGCTGAATAGCTCACCTGGATTCTTCACATAATAGGAAAAATCTCCCACAAAAAGGGTAAATTTAGCTCCAAGCAAAGCAATTATAATCGTATAGAAGGCCATATCAATCATGCGAGAAGCAGGGAGCCCTGTCTTTTTAGACTGAACATAAAGAAACCAGAATCCAAAAGCCACTCCTACTGCCATCATAAAACCATAAGTGTGAATGGTCAGAGGTCCGATCTTTATGAGGATGGGGTACATTTCGGTCTCCTTTTGAAAAAGAAAAGAAAGATAAGGAGAATGGCACCAATTGTGATGCAAGAATCGGCCACATTAAAGGATGGCCAGTGCCATTTTTTTACGTAAAAATCCATGAAATCAACCACATAGCCCCTGAAGATTCTATCTGCCAGATTGCCCAGAGCGCCTCCCAGGATGAAAGAAAGTGATATCTTCATCAGTTTCTCATCCGGAGGAGTCTTGAAAAAATAATAAACAACTAAGGCCAATGCGGCTAGAGAAGTCAAAGTAAGGAGTATATACACAAGCTGACTCCCTGATTGGGAAAAAAAACCGAAGATGGCTCCTCGGTTCTGGATGTATGTTATATTAAAAAAACCTGGAATAATCTCATTACTACCGTAGAGGCTGATCTTTTGGGTCACAACAGCTTTGGTCAGTTGGTCAACAGCCAGGATGAAGAAGACAAATAATGAGTAGAATAATCTAGGGATACGGAACATTAATTCATCTTCTTCACCACTTCTTCGCAGCGCTGGCAGAAGTGGGGGTATTCATCACTTTTCCCTACATAAGGGGAAAAATTCCAGCATCTCAAACATTTTTCTCCTGGGGCTTTTGAAACCTCAGCTTCCAATTCTTCCCCAGAATGAGGTTGCAATTCTACCTCGGAAACGATGAAAAGGGAAGGAAGCTCGCCCTCGTACTTTTTTAATAATCCCTCTTGAGCGGGGGGAATCCTTAGGGTTACCTTGGCTTCAAGTGAGTTCCCGATAAGTTTATCTTCACGCGCTTTTTCTAGAGCTTTCAGAGCTTTTTCTCTCGCCAATATTAAATTTTCCCACTCTTCGAAGAGCTCGTCCTCAAGCCACTTCTCTTCAAATGTAGAGAATTCCTTAAGATGAATGGATTCTTCTTTTTCTTTAAATCCAGGCATAACTTCCCAGGCTTCTTCAGTCGTAAAAGGCAAAATAGGAGCCATCAATACAAGTGTTGATTTCAAGAGATGAAAGAGCACAGTCTGGGCTGATTTGCGGATTTGAAAATCTTTTCCTGAACAATAAAGTCTATCTTTTATGACGTCCAAATAAAAAGAACTGAGCTCGACCGTGAAAAAATTATAGAGAGTGTGAAAGACAACATGATACTCAAAATCCTCATAGGCCTTAAGGACTTTTTGACCAATACGAGAACATTTTTCCATTATCCATCGATCTAAAAGAGCCATGTCTTGAGGTAATAGGCTCTCCTCATCAGGGGAAAAATCGTAGATGTTCCCCAAAATAAATCTCCATGTATTTCTTATTTTGCGGTATGCTTCAACAAGACGCTGCAGCGTCTCTTTCCCGAAACGAGCATCTTCTTTGTAGTTTAGCATTGCCACCCAGAGCCTTAGGATTTCGGCTCCGTTTTCGGAAATGATTTCTTCAGGTTCGATGAAATTTCCCAAGGATTTAGACATACCTCTGCCTTGATCATCGAGTACGAATCCGTGGATTATTACCGCCTTATAAGGAGAAGCGTTTTTGGCTCCAACTCCTATGAAAATCGAGCTGTTGAACCATCCTCTATATTGATCATGTCCCTCCACATAAGCATCAGAAGGCCACTGGAGATCGTCTCTTCTTCCCAATACATTATGACTTGCCCCTGATTCAAACCAAACATCAAGGATGTTGTTTTCCTTGTTGAATTTTTTTGAACCACATTTGGGACACTTCGTCCCAGGGGGAAGAAGTTCTTCAGCGCTCTTTATATACCAAGAGTCAGAGCCTTCTTGGGAAAAGATATCTGCAACCCTGAGGGCAATGTCTTCTCCAGCTAGAACTTCGTCGCAGTCGTGACAGCAAAACGTAGGAATAGGTACTCCCCAGGAACGCTGGCGAGAAATGCACCAATCAGGTCGAGTACTAACCATATTGGTGATTCTCTCTTCTCCCCAGTGAGGGATCCATTGAACTTTCTTTATCTCCTCAAGCACTCTCTCTCTCAGATCATTCGTATCCATGGAAATAAACCACTGAGCCGTAGCACGAAAAATTACAGGATTATTGCATCGCCAACAATGAGGGTAAGAATGAACAATCTCACCTTCTTTCAAAAGAGTCCCGTCTTTCATCATGTCTTCATTTATAAGCTTATTGGCCTCAAAAACATTGATTCCACCGTATTTTTCGACTTGAGGGATAAACTTCCCTTCACTGTCTACAGGGGCATAAATATCAAGGCCGTAGGAGAGCCCTGTCATGTAATCCTCATAACCATGACCTGGAGCAGTATGGACACAGCCCGTTCCCTGGTCTAGGGTGACATAATCAGCTAAAACAAAAACAGATTCTCTATCAATAAATGGATGGCGAGCTTTTAAGCCCTCCATGTCTTTTCCAAGGAAAGTAACCAAGGCTTTAGTTTCTTTAAAACCTAGTTCTTCTTCGATGACAGGCACCAACCGTTTGGCAGCGATATAAACCTCCCTATCTGTCTCGAAGGCCACATACTCAAAGTCTGGATGGAAGGCTATAGCCAAGTTAGCAGGTAAGGTCCAAGGAGTTGTGGTCCAGATCAATACAGATATTTTTTTATCTTTTAATTCAGGAAATTTCTGGGGTAGATCTGAAATCACAGGAAATTTGACATAGATCGAATGAGACTTACGGTCCTTGTATTCAATTTCTGCTTCTGCAAGGGCTGTCTGGCAATGCGGACACCAATGCACAGGTCTCTTTCCTTTATAGACATTCCCAGAGGCAAAAAAGGAAGCGAGATAACGGATCACTTCTCCTTCATACTCAGAATCCATGGTTAAATAGGGCTTTTCCCATTCACCAAAGATTCCTAATCTTTTGAATTGATTTCTCTGGATACCAACATATTTCAGGGCATAATTCTTGCATTCTTCTCTAATTTCTATGATAGACAGCTCTCTCTTCTTCTTTCCCAGGAGCTGATCTACTTTGATTTCAATAGGAAGGCCATGGCAATCCCAGCCAGGTAAATAGGGAGCTCTAAAGCCCTGCATGGTTTTGGTTTTGATGATAAAATCCTTCAAAATCTTGTTCAGAGCAGTCCCTAAATGGATATTCCCGTTGGCATAGGGAGGTCCATCATGCAGAACAAAAAGAGGACAATTCTCCCTTTTCTTCTGGATTTTCTGGTAGAGATTCACTTCTCCCCACTGCTTTATGACCTCAGGTTCTCTTTGTGCAAGCTTCGCCTTCATAGAAAAAGATGTTTGAGGGAGATTCAACGTTTCTTTTATTTTCTCGCTCTCTTCCATAACTTTCTCCTAATTTTATCGCCCTATTATAAAACAAGTTATTTTATTTCTCCATATCAAAAAGTCAATAGCACAAGTAGCACCGGGGTCAGGCTTTCATAAATTTCATAACTTGGATAATTTCTGAAATCAGCCCTTCAAAGGGGAAAATCCAATGGGGTCAGACCTTGAAAACTTTAGTTATTTTAATGTTCCAACAAGGTCAGGGATTATGCCACGAAAATTTTTACAATCTATTAGAGAGAAATGTTTCTATATAATGGCAAAACCTAACGCAATTATTTAAGGCTCTTCTCCCATTTAGTTGATGAAAAGTCTTTCCTATGCTTTCGTCATTCCTGCGGAAGCAGGAATGACAACTTGCCTTCTTGCTCCGTCATGATTTTCAACTAATTGGGAGATGAACCTTATTTAATAACTAAAGTTTTCAAGGTCTGACCCCGATGATTCTTTATGGCAAGGCCTGACCCGTTGAAATGAAAAAGTTATGAAAGCCTGATCCCAAAAGGTACACCTTCAGATGTCATTAATGGAGACAGAATCAAGAGTCGAGAGACAAAAAACAAGACCTGACCCCAAAGAGTATTAGCCTTTGATAAAGTGGGCTCCCCGACTCACGGGGTTGTTGAGCGCAGCGTAGGTGATTAACTGTGCGACCTGAATTCCGTGTTTTAATCCAACCACCTTTGTATCCATTTTTGCTTCTTTATAGAACTTCTCAATCCTATGATGGAGATAATCCAGGTCAGCCTTTGCTCGCTCCAAACGCTTTTCTGTCCGGATGATTCCAGCATAGTTCCACATCGTCGACCGGACAGATAGCCAATCCTGGTTGATCAAAGCAGGGTCAACTTCTTCCTCTTTTTCTGGATAATACCACTCATGTATATCTGAATGCTTATAAGGCTCTCCTGGGTTAAAATGGGAAGCAATATATCTAGAAGCCCTTGTTCCCCAAACTAATCCTTCTAACAGAGAAGTCGAAGCCAAGCGATTTGCTCCATGGACACCTGTACAAGATACCTCTCCAACAGCGAAGAGGTCTTTAAGAGAGCTCTTCCCCCAGCTATCCACTAAGATCCCCCCACAGCAGTAATGGGCTGCAGGAACCACTGGTATACGTTCTTTTGTTATATCGATTCCGTATTTCAAGCATGTCTTATAGATATTGGGAAACCTTTTCTTGATATCAATTTCAGCATAAGAAGCTAAATCCAGGTAAACAAAGTTGGTGTTGCCGTTAGTCATTTCCTCATATATTGCCCGAGTTACCTCATCGCGAGGAGCAAGCTCTCTTTTCTTGTTATAATTTTCCATAAAGGTCTTGCCATCTATGGTCTTCAATCGGGCACCTTCTCCCCTGACTGTTTCAGAGATCAAAAATCCGGCCGCATCTCGATGAAAGAATGAGGTGGGGTGAAACTGAATATACTCCATATTGACAATTCTGGCACCTGCTCTGTAAGCCATGGCATAGCCATCTCCTATGGCGCTTCTCGGATTCGAAGTATAAAGGTAGACAGCGCTACATCCTCCTGTTGCCAAGATAGTGTAAGGAGCATAAATATTCTTGACCCTTTTGGTTTGATTATCCAAAACATAAGCACCAATGCATTGAGTCTCCTTATAGTAAGCCACAGGATTCTTTGAATGATGGGGTACTGTCAACAAGTCCACTCCCGTATGATCTGAGAGGAGGATTACGTTCGAGTAGCCCTTCAAGGCCGCAATAAATTCTTCTTCTACCGTCTTTCCTGTCGTATCCTTTATATGCAGGATTCTTCTCCGAGAATGCCCGGCTTCTTGAGCGTAGTCTAAAGAATCTGGGGAGCTGCGGGAGAATGGAATCTTCAACTCGTTAATCAATATATCATCTACAATTTTTTTGCCCTCAGCAGCTAAAATCTCAACTGCTTCAGGGCTATTGATCCCATCTCCAGTTTCAATGATATCTTCTTTTAAAAGTTCTGGATCGTCATCATATCCGAGGGAGACAATTCCTCCTTGGGCATAATAAGTATTGGACTCTTTCGGATCAGAATTCTTTGTGATGACAACAACTCTGAGGCCGCTTTTCGCTGCTTCGAGAGCTGCACTGGCACCTGCAATTCCACACCCTATGATTAATAAGTCAGTACTCAACCTCTTTTCTTCAGTCATTATCTTTTAACCCAAAAATTCAATGCTTATATCAACTGATCTATAAGAGTGGGTCAAGCTGCCCACAGATATAAAATCGATCCCTAAAGACGCAATCTCTCGAATTCTTCTTAAAGTTACTTTTCCTGAAACTTCCAGGGGAACCTGCCCTTGTACCCATTTGACCACTTCGCCTATCTTTTCAAACGGCATATTATCAAGCATGACCATATCCGCCCCGCTTTGAACAGCTTCCTTAACGTCTTCGAGACTTGTTGCCTCAACTTCAATTTTTGTTCCTTTTTTCACCTTTTTTTTTGAACGCATTACAGCTTCTCGGATACTGCCCACAAGCTTAAGATGGTTATCTTTTATCAACACCATCTCTGAAAGATTGAAACGATGATTCACGCCTCCTCCCATCTTGACCGCATATTTTTCTAAAAATCTCAAGCTTGGAGTTGTTTTACGTGTATCGAGTATCTTCGTCTGAGTCCCTTCCAGGGCTCTGACAAATATCCGCGTCGTGGTGGCAATTCCTGACATACGCTGGAGAAAATTCAAAGCTGTACGTTCACCCTTGAGAATAGAAATTGAATTACCTTTCAGCCTGGCTAGGATATCGTCTTTTTTAAAAACTTGCCCATCCTCAAAAGCATTTTTGAAGCGAACAGATGGATCAATCTTTCGAAAAACACGTCCCGCAACTTTGATTCCAGCCAGAATACCTTGTTCTTTTGCTAAAATGATTGCCTCAGATTCAGAATCAGAGGGGATAATATTTTCTGATGTGATATCGCCCCGAGGCATGTCTTCTTTCAATGCTACTTCAATAACAGCATCTAAATCTTTTTCCTTCATGGTAGAGATTATAAATTTTTCGCACCCTCCAGTCAATTTAACTGATATTCCCCAAAATTGTCGATATAACATATAGAACCATCCCCTTTTTTTAAAAAATAGAACCGTCTCCATATTTACCGTTTGACTTTAGCCCAAGAGAAAAATTAATATACAAAAAATGGCAAAAAATAAATTTTTCTATATTTTTCTCTCTTTCGCTGTCTCCGTTGTTCTCATGTGGATCCTGTTCTCTCAAATTGAAACTGAGGATTTGACGAAAACTTTCACTGAAATTAACTATTCTTATCTTCTCGTTTTCATTGCTATCGCTCTAGGTGCCGCAGGACTTCGTGCCTGGAGGTATAAATTGCTCCTTTATCCTCATTCTATAAGCTGGAGAAATATCATTCTGGTGACATTGATCCGCAATCTATTTGTGGACCTCTTTCCAGCACGCATCGGTTCTCTCTCTTACATATACATTTTGAATAAGAAATTAAACTTTTCATTCGAGGCAGCCGCATCGACATTTGTTGTAGCCATCATCTTTGATTTCCTCACTCTCAGCCCTTTCTTGATTTTATCAATTTTTGCAGTAGGATTTGGTACAACAGCCATCTCAACCTTGTCTCTTTTCATCTTCTCTTTCCTCTTTTTCCTAATCATCTTCGTTATTCTTTGGAAAATAACACAAATATCATCTCTTTTTCTAAAAATTTACAGGCTTCTGCTCAAGCTTTTTAAATTAGAAACAAAGAGATGGGCTGGAATAACGATCGAAAAACTCCAACTAACCATTGAATATCTCTTTAAGATTAAAAAGAAAAAAATTTACGGGCGCATCCTTTCCCTCTCTCTCTTCATCCGGCTTGCCAAATACGGCTCTCTTTACTTTCTTCTTCTCTCTTTACTTCGAGCACATGGTTTTACATTTAAAAACCTGAGTTTCTGGAAAAATATTCTGGGAATCACAGGGGCAGAATTGTCGTCGGCTCTTCCAATCAAAGGAATCGCCGGATTTGGCACTTGGGAATCAGCGTGGGCTTTAACCTTTAAGCTGATGAGTTTTGAAACCGACCTAGCAATTCTTTCAGGAATAGGGATTCACCTCATTACAAACATTTTTGAATATTCCTTGGGAATTCTTGCTATCCTTATTCTTGCTTTCCCTTTGATAAAAAAGACAAAGAAAAAAACAGACTAGATATTTGCCTTTCTACCCTCTATTTAATAAAATAGGGGGGCTTCCTCTAAGAATAAATGGGCCTTAAATATAAGGTTGAAGTTCGAAATCTTAAAATTTAAGAGAAAACCATTTTTTATGAATAATTCAAGCTAATTATTCAATGATATCTTGTGAAATCAATAAAACTTTTCAGAATAGGTGGCTAAAATGACAAAAAAAATAAGCAAAGAATTGGATACAAGAAGAAAGAAATACATTAGAACGATTCTCAGTAAAGACGACAAAGAATTGAAATTCTGCGTCCTCGGAGCTGGCCATGGTGGCTTAGCCATGGCTGGACATCTTGCTATTAATGGTTTTAATGTCAAACTTTATAACCGAAGCCGGAATAAAATCCTTCCAGTTATAAAACGAAAAGGGATCAAGGTAGAGGGAGAAGTCAAAGGTTTCGGGAGGGTTGAGCTTGCCTCCACCAACATAGAAGAATGTCTTGAGGAAACGGATGTCCTCATGGTTGTCGTCCCCGCTAATGCTCATAGCTCTATAGCCGAAGCCTGTGCGCCCCATCTCAAAGAGAACCATGTTGTCATCCTCAATCCTGGCCGGACAGGCGGGGCTCTGGAGTTTTTAAATACCCTGAAAGAACAGGGTGTAAAAGAATTTCCTTTTATTGCAGAAGTTCAGACTTTTCTCTATGCTTCAAGGGCTCTGGGACCTGCTCATGCTAAAATCTTTTCTGTTAAAAATTCTGTTCCTCTGGCTACCCTTCCAGCTTATTGGATCCCAGGTATCCTTAAAATTATCAATCGTGCTTTTCCCCAATTTATTCCAGGAGACAATATATTCAAAACAAGCCTCGAAAATATCGGAGCAATCTTCCATCCAGCTCTCACAATAATGAATGCAGCCTGGATCGAGGAAACCCACGGCGATTTTGAATATTACATTCAAGGAGCAAGCCCATCTGTTGCCACAGTGCTCGAAAGGCTGGATAAGGAAAGGCTCGAAGTTGCGGCAGCCTTAGGCATTAAAGTCATGAGTGCCAAAGCCTGGCTTTATACAGCATACAGTGCTACAGGAAAAAATCTTCATGAAGCCATCCAAGACAACCCAGGATATCTAGGAATCAAAGCTCCAGACCGACTTCACCACCGCTACATAGATGAGGATGTTCCTATGAGCCTTGTTCCCATTGCCTCCATCGGAGACATGTTGAAGGTCGAAACTCCTACCATCAAATCCTTTATCCATATTGCCTCTTTGTTGAGGGGGATAGATTTTTTGGAAACAGGAAGAACAGTTGAAAAACTGGGAATCAAGGGAATGTCAATCAAAGATATCCGCCTCCTGGCTGTAGCAGGAGAAATTTAACAGTGGCATCGGTTGCATCAAAAAAAATTTTAGGCGCCTCTCTGGGCAATTGCGTTCATGTCGCTGGTATTCTCAATTTCTTAAAACTGGCAGAACACTACGGTTATGAAACTCTTTTTTTAGGTCCCGCTGTTTCTTTGGAAAGATTAAGCGAAACAATAAGGGAATACGACCCACATCTGATTGCACTCAGCTACCGCTTAACCCCTGAAGTGCTGGAAAAATTATTGTCATCTTTTAAAGAGGATGTCGAAAAAAGCAGATGGCAGGACAAGGTTCTTGTCTTTGGTGGAACCCCGCCTACAGCCGAAATTGCTCGGAAAACCGGGCTGTTTGATGCAGTTTTTAGCAGCCTTGAGCCGCTAGAGCAGATAATCTCCTTTCTTAAGGGGAAAATAGAAGAAGAAAAAAAAGATATAATCCCTCCCCAGGCTCTCACCGAACGGATTGAGTTCAATGCCCCCTTCCCTCTCCTCCGCCACCATTTCGGACAGCCTACAGTGGAAGATACTATAAAGGGAGCCAAAAAAATTGCCCTCTCTCAAACATTGGACATCATCTCTATTGGACCTGACCAGAATGCCCAGGAGAGTTTTTTCCGTCCAGATGAGATGAAAAAAGGGCAGGATGGAGCTGGGGGGGTACCGCTCAGAAAAGCAGCGGATCTTGAAGCGATATACAAAACCACGCGCTGCGGCAACTATCCTCTACTTCGCTGTTACTCAGGCACAAGAGACCTGATTCAATGGGCTGAGATGTCGTTTCAAACCATAAATATTGCCTGGGGGGCTATTCCCCTCTTTTGGTACAACCAGCTCGACGGCCGTTCAAACCGAATCCTTATGGAATCCATCACAGAAAATCAGAAAGCCATGAAATGGTATGCTGGAAATGAAATACCGCTAGAGGTCAATGAATCTCACCAATGGGCCCTGAGGGATGCTCCTGACACTGTAGCCGCAGCAACGGCTTTTTTAGCCGCTTATAATGCAAAAAAAGCGGGAATTACTCATTATGTAGCCCAGTACATGTTCAACACGCCATCTCATACTTCCCCTCTGATGGATTTAGCAAAAATGATGGCGAAAATAGAACTTATCGAGTCACTCCATGATAAAAATTTCATAAGCATCCGTCAGATGAGAACAGGCCTCGCTTCTCTCTCTCCGGACCCTGATGTAGCCAAAGGTCAGCTCTCTTCTTCCTGCTTATTCCAGATGGCTCTGGAGCCCAAAATAATACATGTGGTCGGATTTTGTGAGGGAGATCATGCAGCTACTCCTAAAGATGTGATTGAAAGCGCAAAAATTGCACAAGGTGTCATCAAGAGCTTCTTCTTAGGCTCTCCTCAAATGCTAAATGACCCAAAGCTAAGGGATAGAAAAGAGGTGCTTGTCAAGGAAGCAAAATATCTTCTCCAGGCTATTAAAGACCTTTCTTCTGAAAAAGGAGAAGACCCCTGGACTGATCCCAAAACACTTTCACAAGCTGTTCAAACAGGACTGCTGGATGCCCCTCATCTTGCGGGACGCCCACATGCAGCAGGGAAGATAGTTACCCGAATTGTGGATGGGGCCTGTTGTGCCGTAGATCCCCAAACTGGAAACTCTATGAGTGAGAAAGAAAGAATCTCTCGAATTTTGAACCTAGATTATTCATAAAAAATGAAAAATCACCCTTCTCTTACTTATAAAGACTATTTTCATATCCCGCACGACGAGCTTCAAAAGATTCTCAATATTGCCCTCTCAAGAGGCGGAGATTTTTCTGAGATATTCCTGGAATACAAAATCTATAATTTAATCAACATGGAAGAAGACATCATCAAGGAAACAGCCGAGAGTATAAGCCTTGGTTTAGGAATACGGGTTTTATCAGGCGAAAAAACAGGATATGGATATACGAATGACCTATCTTTCGAAAAAATTAAAAAAGCCGCGCTCACTGCGGCCTCCATCGCCTCCAATCATTCAAAAAGAAAAATATCTCCCCTCTCTTCGACTCCAATCCATCATAACTTCTATCCTGTCAAAAGACCTGTTCACAAGGAAAAACTGGAAGAAAAGATCACACTTGTCAAGAAAGCCTATCTCTCTGCCCAAAGTTTTGATCCAAAAATAAAGAAAGTGAAAGCATCCTTCATCGACTTGATTCAGTACATATTGATTGTCAATTCAGATGGATTGATGGCATCAGATGTTCGCCCACTTGCGAAATTGGTGTGTGTGGCAATCGGTGAAAAAGAGGGAAAAAGAGAAGCTGGCTTTTCAGGCGGAGGCGGAAGAATTGGGATAGAGTATTTTATAGACACGCTCACTCCTGAAGAAATTGGCAGAGAAGCTGCTAAAGAAGCATTGAATCTTCTTGATGCGGTGGAGCCTCCTGCTGGAGAAATGCCTGTTGTTCTGTCTCCTGGCCACAGCGGAGTCCTAGTCCACGAAGCTGTGGGACATCTTCTCGAAGCTGACTTTAACAGAAAAAAAACCTCCATTTTCTGGGATAAAATGGGCAAAAAAGTCGCTGCGAGCCAGGTTACAATCTTCGATGATCCCACGATCCCCTACTTTCGGGGCTCCTATAACATCGATGATGAAGGCACAGCTCCAAAGAAAACTCCTTTGATCGAAAAGGGAATCATGACCGGGATGCTTCAAGACAGGCTTTCGGCCAAATTGATGAATAAGGAGTTGACAGGGCATGGACGGAGACAGGATTATGCCTCCATTCCTATTCCTAGGATGAGCAATACATATATAGACAAAGGTGAGTATACACCAGAGGAAATAATCAAATCTGTGAAGCGAGGATTTTATGCTTCTCAATATCAGGGGGGCCAGGTAGAAGATTCAGGTAAGTTCACTTTTTCAGTGAGTTCTGGCTTTCTTATTGAAGAGGGCAAACTCACCACTCCGGTCAAACAAGCCACTTTAATCGGAACCAATATCGGCGTATTGAAAAATATTGAAATGATCGGCTCTGATCTGGAATTCGGTCTCCAAACAGGAACCTGTGGAAAAGAGGGTCAGGAAATCCCGGTTGCCGATGGCTGTCCTACCATAAAAATTTCCAAGATGACAGTGGGAGGACTGAAGTGAGAGATAAAGCAAATTCAGAGAAGATCCGAGAGCTGGCCGAGAGTCTTGTCGCCTTTGCCAAGGCAAAGGGAGCGGATGAAGTAGAAATCAGTATCTTCGATGGTTATGAATTTGGGGTGGATGTAAGGATGGGAGAAATTGAGAATCTTTTGGAGGCTGGCTCAAGATTGTTTAGCTCAAGAGTCATCAAAGATAAAAAAACTGCCTTTTCTACTTCCTCAGACCTATCAAGAGAAACCCTCCAGAAGCTTCTTGAAAATTCCATAAAACGAGCCAGCTTAGCCAATCCTGATGAATTTTCGGGTCTCCCACCTCTTATGAGGAAGAAAATTGATATCCTATCTTTAAAGCTCTTTGATCCGGAAATCCCGGAGTTGGATTCAAAAAGAAAAATTGCCCTGGCAAAGGAGACGGAAAAAATCGCTCTTGAGGATAAAAGAATCTCCAATTCCCATGGAGCAAGCTTTGGAACCAGAGAAATTAAGACCTTTTTTGCAAACTCCAATGGTTTCCTTCAGGAATATGTCCAGACATTTTGTAGTCTGAGTCTTGGGATACAGGCCGGAGGAACAGATAGCAAAGTGGAGGACTACTGGTTCTCGGCAAAGACACATTTTAAAGACCTGGAAACGCCAGAACAGATTGCGAAAAAAGCTATAGAGAGAACAGTTCGTCAGTTAAACCCAAGAAAAATAAAAACACAGATAGTACCAGTCATCTTCGAACCCTTGATGACTTCATGGCTTCTGGGCTTTCTTTTTGCCTGTGTTTCTGGAGTTTCTATTTATCAGAAAACTTCCTTTTTAACGAATAAACTCGGAGAAAGAATCGGCAACGAAAGGATCACAGTCTACGATGATGGCCTTATACCCACTGCACTCGGAACAAGACCATTTGACGCTGAAGGAGTCCCTTGCCAGAAAACTCAGGTGATCGATAAAGGAATCCTCAAGAACTACCTTTGTAACACGTACGCTGCCAGAAAGCTTAAACTCAGGTCCACAGGAAACTCCAGTGGAGTTGGAGTCAGTCCGAATAATTTCTATCTTGAACCTGGAGAGACTCCTCCAAAGAAAATATTAACTTCCTTGGAAAAAGGCCTGATCTTGATAAAAACCATAGGCCATGGGCTCAATCCTGTGACCGGTGATATATCTAGAGGAGCTTTTGGCTTGTGGGTTGAGAAAGGAGAGATAGCCTATCCTGTTTCAGAAATAACAATCTCCGGCAACCTGGGAGAAATATTGAAAAAGACAGATATAGTTGGAAATGACCTAGAATTCAGGAGTCCGGTCCCCGGGCCGACAATCAAAGTTCAAGAGATGACGGTCGCCGGAAAATAGAAAATTTGATATAGTTGAAGGAGTGACTTTATAGCTATAAATTTTTTACATGTAAGAATCTATGCGAATTTTCCTGAGGATCTTCCCAATAATCTTATCGATAAATTCACGAAGAAAGAGAAGAAAAAGAAAGAGCTGAAACAGGTTGTTTAATTTTCAACCATTTAAAATCTATTAAAATGAATCACATCTGTCAATCTTTTTTTAGGAACATGAAGCCTCCCATCTCCATCTTTCCAGTATTTCACAGTATCTTCCATCTCTTCTACAAGAGGCTTCTCATCCGGGTAACCCAACGCCAAGACAGAATCGATCTTATGACTGGTGGGAATTTCTAATATTTCCTGAATTTCATCTCTTTCCACAGACAAAAGCCAGCAACTCCCGATTCCCAGCTCCAAAGCTGCTAAAATCATGTTCTCGATGGCTGCACCTGAGTCGTACTCATATCCTTTCTCTTTAACATGAGTGTTGATGAGAGTAACGATATAAGCTACTGGTTCGTGACCGGGCTTTGGATTACCTTCAGGGGCTATGTAAGCCGCCCATTTAAGACATGGGAAGAGCTGCTTCTTGGGTTCTTCCTCATCGACAACAATAAACTCTAGAGGCTGAAGGTTGGCTGCTGAAGGGGCTAATCTTGCAGCATTGATCAATTTCTCAAGAATTTCTCTCGGAATGGGCTCAGGTTTGAATTGGCGTATCGTCCTTCTCGCAACGATCAGCTCGTATAGGCTCATTTTCCTCATTCGGATTCAATCAATTCCGAAGATTATCACATACTTTTGAGGATATTAACAAAATCTATCCAAAATGTGAAGGAAATGAAATGGTACAACCATGAACCCGAACTTATCCTTCTTTTCGAAAAAATATTTATATGGATTTAAAGCAATATCAGGATAACTTCCTGATATTGCTTTAAATGCAGTAAGAATCGGCATTTTTTATGAATAGTGCAGACTAGCCTTGAAGCAGTATGGATCTCAATTTTTTGGCATATTCTCGGCTTGCCTTATCCGGTGTAACAAACTCAATCTGATCAGGCCCACTTATTCCCAAGCCCAATTCAACAGCTCTAGCAATCTGCTCTTGTTCAAAGATTTTGCGCCCCATTATAGCCTCATTCGAACCCAGTTCCTTCAAAATAGCGATCCCTGCTGCATCGATTGCAATACGATCTTTCCCTGCTAAGAAAACATTTGCGACTTTTTTCGTTCCTCTAGAAGGGCCGCCGTCGACAAAAGCCTCGATTCCGTCAAGGACGATCAATTGAGGTTTATATCCCAGATTTATTTCAGCAATCATTTTTCTCATAGCATTATCCCTTTGCCCATGAAGCTCTCTCATTAGCTTCTTAGGAGTTAAGCCCACGGCTAACTTTAAGGATAAGGTAAAGACACCCCCATATTGATGTGTCTTCAGACAGCAGGTCGAAACTACATATTCCGCTTCAACTACGCATCGAGGTATATAAAATCCATTATTCCAATGATTGCCTTTCGGATTAAAGTGTGCCCAATCTTTTTCTTCTAAGTCTTCAAAATTAATAATCTTGGTGCCCAGTTTTTTCGCCAGCTCAAGAATTCCTTTATCTTCTAATACACTCTGTGTTGACGGAGGACCGCTCCTCTCCCCTATCGTACTCCCTGAGGCTCCTCGCTTGTCAATCTCCTGAATCAATTGGCTCAGAGTATCATTATGGGTGGATCCTGGGGTCGGATCAGCCGTATTAAAATTAGGTTTCAGCAAAACCTTTTTGCCCTTGACTGTTGGAAAATCTAAGAGTTTTAAGACCTCTCGAACTCCTTCCTTTCGATCCTGGGTTTTAAAAAGTACGATTTTAGCTTTTTCTGCCTTTTCTTTGCCTACTAGAGAACCATAGCTCAGCGCAGGCAACCCGGCTAAGCCAATGACTGAACCTTTAATAAATTCCCGGCGACTCAATGCTGAAGCATTGTTTTTGCTCATAGTCTCCTTCCTGAATTTAATTTGATTATTCATTATACAATAAATGGGGTCGGTTCTTGAATCTTGAAACAACTCTTTATCCAAGACAGCGGAGATAAAAAGGGGGCCGTTCCCCTCAAATTATGTCATGTTTCAAGATTCAAGAACCGACCCCTTCAAATTTTACTCGCAACCCATAACGCAAAATCTGCTTCAGATTGAACACCAACCGTCCTCGCCCTCTCATTCCCTTTATAAAGAATAACGAAGGTTGGAACACCCTGTACTCCAAATTGCGCTGCCATCTGGGGATTGTTATCCACGTTTATCTTCATTGCCATTAATTCTCCCTCTCTTCGCTTGGCTAGACTCTCCACTACAGGATGCATCATGTGGCAGGGAGCACAGGTGGGCGAGTAAAAATCAACCAGAACCGGAAGTCCAGATTTTTGAAGGAGATTCAAAGCTTGTTCCGCAGAAGGTTCAACGACCATCCCTGGCTCGGGAAGGAGATTTTTGCAGCGGCCGCAGACAACTTTTTTCCCGGAAATACCAAGAGGATAGTTGTTCGTTGCTCCACAGTGAAGACAGCTCACTTTTGCTTTTTCAGACAAAGCCTTTATCTCCTTTTATTTCTCTAATATCCCCGCTATAAGGGTTTTAATAGGTTAAGTCATACCCCTATTCCTTTCCTCTCTAGTAACCACGAGAATATGTTTCCTTTTCTCTTCACTAAATCTTTCAGAAGAAATTATATCTCATTTGGGTTGGAATTGCTAAAAAACTCAAATTTGGCCGATCCATTATGGAAACGAAAAGAGTCAAATGTTGAGACGCGACCGCTTTTATTGATTTTCCGTTCGAATCGAATTAAAATATCAAAAAACCGTTAGGAGCAAATTCATGGAAATACTCAAGAAAGAAGTTCAAGAAACAACCAAGAAAAAATTCGATGATGAAATGGAAGGAAACGTCACCCTCCTCTTTTTCACCCAGGAACCCGGACGCCTGATCGTTCCAGACCATCTCAAGGGGCAGGAATGCCTTTTTTGTAAAGAAACCAGAGGATTATTGGAGGAAGTGAGCTCTCTTTCAGATAAAATCGAGCTTGTCATTTATGATTTTGTAGCAGACACAGAAAAAACAGCTGAGTATGGAATAGATAAGATACCAGCCGTAGCCATCCTGGGCAAGGAAGATTATGGGATAAGGTTCTTCGGCATCCCTTCTGGATATGAATACACAAGCCTGATTGAAGCCATAATCGATGTTTCGAAGGAAAAAACAGGTCTATCTCAAAAAACCATAGAAGCGATAAAGAACATAGATAAAGATATACACATTCAGGTATTCGTGACTCCCACCTGTCCCTACTGCACCATGGCGGTCCGTCTGGGCCACCAGTTTGCTCTCGAATCTCCACGAATCAAATCTGATATGGTTGAATCCACTGAATTCCCCCATCTTGCTCAAAAATACGTTGTCTTCGGAGTTCCCAAGACAATCATAAACGAGACAATTTCCGTAGAAGGAGCAGTGCCCGAAGAAGGCTTTCTAGAGAATGTTTTGAAAGCCGTAAATCCACAGGACCAAAAATAGGCACTGAATAATTCAGGTTAAGAAGGCTTATATCCATGAATAACACAAACGAAAAAATTGCAGACAAACTCAACTCGCTTTTCTACCCTAAATCCATTGCCATCATCGGGGCTTCAAGGCAGCCTGGGAGTGTAGGGTACTCCCTCTTGGCCAATCTCATTGACAGCCGTTTCCAAGGAATCCTCTATCCAGTCAATCCCAAAGCAAACGGTATCCTCGGAATAAAAGCCTACCCAACAGTGACGGATATTCCTGATATGGTGGACCTTGCAGTCCTCATCGTTCCCGCGCACATTGTTCCGAGCGTTTTAGAGGAATGCGGAAAAATGCATGTCAGCGGAGCTATTGTAATATCAGCCGGATTTAAGGAAATCGGAGGTGAAGGAATAGAGCTGGAAAAAAAGGTCCAACAAGTCATCCAAAAATATGATATATCACTCGTAGGGCCGAATTGCTTGGGAGTTATTAACACCGATCCTCAATCATCCATGAATGCAACATTCGGCACCCAAATGTCCAAAGAAGGAAACATCGCCTTCATCTCCCAGAGTGGCGCGTTATGTGTGGCTGTGCTCGATTATGCGATAGAGTCCAACATCGGCTTTTCTAAGTTCATCAGCATGGGAAACAAAGCTGGCCTGACTGAGAACGAACTTTTACTCTATTTGAAAAATGATCCCAAAACAGATGTGATCCTTATGTACCTCGAAGACCTGGCCAACGGAAGAGAGTTCATGAAAATAGCCAGGGAGACAACAAGCAACCTTTCTCACCCCAAGCCAATCATCGCTCTTAAAGCAGGACGTACTCTTTTGGGAGCCAAGGCGGCTTCCTCTCATACTGGGTCACTTGCTGGTTCAGATAAAGTCTATGATGCCATCTTCAGCCAATGTGGCGTCCTGAGAGGAGACACTCTGGAGGAAATCTTTGATTATGTTAAAGCCTTCTCCAGCCAGCCTCTGCCTAAAGGAGAAAATGTAGTCATCTTAACCAATTCCGGCGGTCCAGGAATATTAGCTACTGATTCCTGTATCCGCTATGGCTTGAATATTGCTTCTTTTAGTCCCAACACAGCAAAAAGCCTAAAAAAAATCCTTCCACCCACAGCAAGTTTAAATAATCCTTTGGATTTGATTGCAGAAGCCCAGCATGAGCAGTATGAGACGACTTTGATGGAAATACTGAAAGACAAAAATGTCCATTCTTCTATTATAATCGTTACTCCGACTACGTTTACAAAAGTTGAGAAAATTGCTGATTCTATAGTCAAAACAGCCAAAAAATTCCAAAAACCTATCTTATGCTGCCTCTTAGGAGTCTACGATGTCTCGGAGGGAATCGACATCCTTGAAGAAAATGGAATCCCCGTTTACAGGTTTCCTGAATCGGCAGCAAGGGCTCTTTCTGAGATGACTCAATTTACCAGGTGGTTGAGCCGCCCTCAAACAGGCATTAAGAAATTCAAGGTGAATGAAGCTAAGGCTAAAGAAATCATCGATTCAGTCAAAGAAGAGGGGCGTCATTTTCTTTTGGAACACGAATCTTACGATGTTCTCCAAGCATACCGATTTCCTGTGATCAAATCTATTCTTGCTCAAAATGAAAGCCAGGCTGTTGAGGCAGCGCAAAAAATCGGTTTTCCTGTCGTCATGAAGATTTCTTCTCCGGACATCCTTCATAAATTCGACTATGGGGGAGTCAAACTCAACTTAAAAAATAAATCTGAAGTCCGCAAGGCCTATAATGAAATCCTTGAAAACATCCTTAAAAGAAAACCCGATGCGAATATCGGGGGTATACTGGTTGAAGAAATGGCTCTTCAGGGAAAAGAGATTATTTTGGGAATGAACAGAGACCCTCAATTCGGGCCCATCCTAATGTTCGGGTTGGGCGGAATCTATGTCGAAGCTCTGGAAGATGTTACATTCAGACTTGCTCCTATTCGCGAACTCACAGCAACAATGATGATCACAAAGACAAAAACATATAAAATTTTAGAAGGCTTCAGAGGAGAGCCGGCTTATGACATAGAAGCGATTGCCGAGTGTTTAAAAAAGCTTTCTCAACTCGTGATCGATTTTGAAGACATTAAAGAGCTGGATTTAAACCCTCTCATTGTCTATGAGAAAGGAGAGGGCTGCTCCATCGTCGATGCCCGGATTATCTTAGATTAAATTCATAACTTCTATATTCATACTCTCCCTGCTATAATAATTGTTTCTATGGCTCTCTTTAAAAAAAGAAAAAAAACAAGAGTCTGCGTGATTGGCCTGGATGGCGTTCCCTATTCTCTCCTCAAGGACCTTGCCCAAAAAGGAATAATGCCCGCCACTTCAGAAGTGATTGAATCGGGCTGCCTTCATCAGATGAAAGCAAGCCTTCCTGAAATTTCTGCCGTGAGCTGGACAAATTTCATGACTGGGTCAAATCCTGGCACTCATGGGATTTTTGGTTTTACAGACCTCAAGAAAAACTCTTACGATCTCTTTTTTCCAAATTTTCTCGATTTAAAAATTGAGACTTTTTGGGACAAACTCGGAGAAGCAGGAAAAAAATGTATCATCATCAACCAGCCCTCAACCTACCCAGTCCGCAAAATCAACGGAACCCTGATTTCAGGCTTTGTAGCCTTGGAACTTGCGAAGGCTGTCCATCCTCTCTTTCTCAAAGCTGACCTTGAGAAGATGGATTATTTGCTCGATATTGACACCGTAAAATCTGGAAAAAACCCTGAAATCCTCTGGCAGGAACTGGATAAAACCCTGAGTGGACGCGAGAAGGCCTTAGATTTACTATGGCAAGAAGATTGGGACTATTTTGAATTTATTATCACAGGAACTGACAGACTCCACCATTTCTTGTGGAACGCATATGAAGATGAAAATCATGTCTACCACCAGAACTTTCTCGATTACTATCACAAGGTCGATCGCCTGATAGAAAAAACCGTAACCTCTTTCCGGGAATTAACAGGAGACCGCGAAGGCCTTTATCTTCTATCAGACCATGGTTTTGCTGGTATCGAACAGGAGGTCTACCTTAACGCATGGCTAGAAAAGGAAGGATATTTAGGATTCAACACTGCATCTCCTGAGAACTTGGCTGAAATAATCCCTTCATCCAGAGCTTTTGCTCTGGATCCAAATCGTATCTACCTCAACTTGAAAGACAAATTCCCTCAAGGCTGTGTTGAATACTCAGAGAAAAAACCTCTTAAAAAAGAAATCGCTCATAAATTGGAAAGTCTGGAATATGAAGGGAAAAAAGTTGTAAAATGCATCTTTGATGTTGAGGAGATCTACTCAGGACCTTATCTGCCTCAGGGCCCGGATTTAATCGTCCTCTCTGAGTACGGATTTGATATGAAAGGATCGGTTAAGAAAAAGGAGCTCTTTGGCCGCTCAAAGTTCCAGGGAATGCATACTTGGGATGATGCCTTTTTCTGGGCAAAAAAAGAATATGGCCCAGATCTCTCTATAACTGATTTATCAAAAATTATCATGGGGAATTTTAAATGAAAATGGGGACAGGCTACTTTTTCTGGAAAAGGAAACCCTACCACAAAGGGAAAAACTCAGGGAGAAAAAGTAGCCTGTCCCCTTTTTTTCTTTTCTTTCTGCTGCTGAGCCTCGGGATTCCATTAAGAGCTTACGTGGGGCCTGGGGCGGGTTTCGCTTTTCTCTCTTCTTTTCTTGTGATTCTTGTTACTTTCTTCCTTGCCCTATTTTCCTTACTCAGCTGGCCTTTCCGTTTTCTCGTACGGATCATAAAAGGAAAGCGGGCTTATAAGAAAAGCGTTATTAATAAACTGATTATCCTCGGCTTGGATGGAATGGAGCCCACCCTTGTTGAAAAGTATATGGCTGAGGGCAAGCTTCCGAATTTTTCCAAAGTGAAAAAACAAGGCTCATATGCAAGGCTTCAGACAACAACACCTGCCATATCACCTGTGGCCTGGTCGTCCTTCATGACAGGCGCCAATCCTTCAAAGCACAATATTTTCGATTTTTTAAGCCGTAACCCAAAGACATACCTCCCCGATTTATCTTCTGCCCGCATTGGGAAGCCCAAAAAAATCATATCGTTCGGAAAATACAACATCCCCTTCTCAAAGCCGGAAATAAAAAATCTACGAAAAAGCATCCCTTTTTGGAAAATCCTGGGAGAGGTAGGCATTTTTAGCACGATTCTCAGAGTCCCGATAACCTTCCCGCCTGAGAAATTCTCAGGACACCTTCTCTCAGGTATGTGTGCACCTGATCTAAAGGGAAGTCAGGGCACTTTTTCTTTCTACACTTCAGATAAAGAAAAAATTGGAAAACGGGAAGGAGGAATGAGCATTCCTGTGACCATAAATGATGAGATGGTTGAAACCTACATATCAGGCCCGGAGAATACACTTCTCAAAGAAGTCAAAGAAATCCAGCTCCCTCTTAAGATTATCCTTAATAGAAATAAAGATGAAGCACTCTTAAAAGTCTCCGGTCAGAAATTCAAACTCAAAAAACAAACTTACTCAGATTGGATCAGGCTGACTTTTCGGCCAGGTCTAGGGATGAAAATAAGAGCAATCTGCCGCTTTTATATATCTCAGATTCAACCCCATTTTGAGATGTACCTTACACCTCTGAATATTGACCCTGAAAAACCAGCCCTTCCCATCTCCCATCCTTTCATCTATTCAAGCTATCTGGCAAAGCTCCTTGGAAGCTTCATTACCCTTGGAGAAGCCAACGACACCTGGGCTCTTAACGAAGGTGTTCTCAGCGAGGAAGCCTTTTTAGAGCTCACTTATTCAAACCACAGAGAATGGGAAGATATGCTATTCAATGCCCTCAGCAAAACAAAAAAGGGATTGGTGACCTGTGTATTCGAGACAACAGACAGCATTCAGCATATGTTCTGGCGATATCTGGATGAAGATCATCCGGCGCTCGAAAAAAGCCAGGCTAAAATGAGCGCAAAGGTTATCGAAAACCTCTATCAAAAAATGGATGAACTTGTGGGGAAAGTTTTGGAAAAAATGGATGAGAAAAGCATCTTGATCATCATGTCTGACCATGGATTCAAATCCTTTCGTCGGTGTGTGAACCTCAACTCCTGGCTTTATTTGAATGGTTATCTGAGCATAAAGGAAGGAAAAAGGGAAAGTGATGAGTGGTTCAAGGATGTAGATTGGGAAAAAAGCAAAGCTTATGCTCTAGGTCTTGGAGGAATCTATCTAAACCAGAAAGGAAGAGAAGCACAGGGACTGATCAATACTGGTGAGGAATCAAGAGCTTTAAAGCAGGAGATAATTCAAAAGCTCAATGGGCTTAGGGATGAAGAGGAAAGTACAGTGGCGATCAATAAAGTCTTTGACCGGGATGAACTCCCATCCGGCCCTTACAAAGAAAACTGCCCTGACCTCATCGTCGGTTACAACGATGGATACCGTGTATCATGGGATTCAGTTACAGGAAAAGTCAATAATATTGTCTTCGAAGACAACAGAAAAGCCTGGAGTGGAGACCACTGCATCGATCCTCGGATCGTCCCGGGCATATTTTTCTGTACTCAAAAAATAAACACTAAGACGCCTTCTATTATAGACATTGCTCCTACTGCGCTCGAATTGTTTGGCCTGCAAACGCCTTCCCACATGGACGGGCACCTACTGATAGATTCTGAGAATCCTTCCTTTGGTCATAATAAAAAATAAAAAAGATATGTTGTATAATAGAAAGTCAGGATAAAAGAAAATGAAAAGCATAAACCGCAGAGAGTTCATCAAATTAGGATTGGGTGCAGGCTCTCTTCTCGCTCTGGGAAGTAGCTCAGACATGGTTACAAAAGTTTTCGGAAAAACTGACACACCAAAAAAAGTCATTGTGCTCGGTTTCGATGGGATGGATCCCCACCTCCTTGAAGCCTGGATGAACCAGGGAAAGCTTCCCAATTTCCAGCGTTTGCGGAGCAAAGGCAGCTTCCTGCCGCTTCGATCGAGCATTCCAGCCCAAAGCCCTGTGGCCTGGTCAAATTTTATAACAGGAACAGATCCTGGAGGCCATGGGATTTTCGACTTTCTCCATAGAGACCCTGAACGCTATTTCCCTGAATTCTCCGCATCCCGGACAGAAGAGGCAAAAAAAACAATTTCAATCGGCAATCTTGTGCTCCCTCTCTCTGGCGGAAACATCAAGAATCTGCGCAAGGGGAAGGCATTCTGGCAGATCCTTGAAGACTATGATATTCCGGCCACTATTTTCAAAATGCCTGCCAATTACCCGCCTGTGCCTACGAAACAGAAAACTTTTTCCGGGATGGGAACACCTGATATCCTCGGAACAAATGGAATTTGCCAGTATTATACAACTGAATCTACAAGAATCAACGAAGATATCGGCGGAGCAAGAGTCTTCCCGGTTACAGTGACCGATAATAAAGTAGAAGCAAAGCTGTCTGGACCAGTTAACACATTCAAAAAAGACAGGTCCGATTCTTACATTGATCTTAAAGTTTTCATCGACCCTGTGAATCCGTTGGCCAAAATAGTCATCCAGGATCACGAGTTTATCCTCAAAGAGGGCGAATGGAGCGACTGGAAAAAAATAAGTTTCGGGATGATTCCCACGCAGAGCGCAAAAGGAATCTGCAATTTTCTTCTCAAACAAGTCCGACCTGAATTCAAACTCTATGTCTCACCTGTAAACATAGACCCCAGCAGTCCTCTCTGGCCTATCTCTACTCCGAATAGCTACACAGAAGAACTGGCTGAAAGATTTGGGTCTTTTTACACCAAGGGTCTCCCTGCTGATTTTAATTCATTGAATCACGGTATTTTAGACGATAGAGAATTTCTGGAGCAGGATGACATAGTTCTCAAAGAAAGGATAGAAATGTTTGACTACGAACTGTCTAGGTTCGATTCCGGCCTTCTTTTCTACTATCTTTCCAGTACTGACCAAAGGAGCCACATGTTCTGGCGTTTTCTCGACAAAGAAATTCCATCTTATGATGAAAAACTGGCTTCAAAATATGGAAACACAATTGAAAATATTTACATTGAAGCTGACAAAATGTTGGGCAAGGCTATGCAAAAAACAGACAAAGATACCATCCTCATAGTCATGTCTGACCACGGTTTTACATCATTCCGACGCCAGTTCCATCTGAATACATGGATCAAAGAGAACGGATATCATTCTCTAATAAACGAATGGAAGCAAGGACAAAGCGATGTATTCCTGAATACAAACTGGTCAAGAACCAAGGCTTACGCTCTAGGTTTGAACGGACTTTACATCAACCAAAAGGGAAGAGAAGGAGAGGGTGTTGTCGAGAAAGGAGCAGAAAAGGAGGCTCTTGTTCGTGAAATCGCACAGAAACTGGAAAACTTCCAAGATCCAAAAACTGGAGAAAGACCGGTTTTTCGAGCATATATTACAAAAGATGTCTTTCACGGTCCTTATGTGGAAGAGGCGCCAGAAATCATCGTAGGATACAACTCCGGATACCGCTGCTCTTGGGCTACACCTCTTGGCAGAATCCCTAAAGAGATCCTTGAAGACAATACAGATAAATGGAGCGGCGATCATTGCGTATCGCCGGAAGTCACTCCTGGAATTTTCCTGTCCAACCAAAAAGCCAAGCTTAAATCTCCTGCACTCTATGATGTGACAGCCACAATCCTCAAAATCTTTGGAATAGAGCCACCCAAGGAAATGAGGGGAAAACCAATATTTTAATCAGAGGAAATCAAATGGGAAAAAGAAAAATAAAACTGGACAAGGATTTAATGGATAAAGTTAAAAAATATGCTGAAATGTCAGGATATTCCTCTCCTGAGGAGTTTATAACCCATTGTCTAGAGAAAGAGGTCTCGAAACTGGAAGAATCAGATTCTGAGGAGGAAATCAAGAAAAAGCTCAAGGGACTGGGCTACATCTCATAAAAGAAGAAAAAGATGTGGATTTTTAATTCCTTCTTCAATAAGCTTTTCGAGCTCATCTTTCTTCCTTTCCGCAGTATGAGTCCCTGGATTGGCATGGTCATTATCTCGCTCCTAACAGGGTTCTTGATGCTACTCGTCTTCCGTCTCACTTCAAATCAGGAAGGGATAAGGAAAGTAAAGAATAAGATAAAAGCTCATCTGCTCGAGTTTCGCCTGTTCAAGGACAGCTTGAGCATCTCTCTGAGGGCCCAAGGGAATATTCTCCGCCATAACTTAAAATACCTCAGTTATTACGGAAAGCCCATGTTGGTTATGATCATCCCCCTCATTTTGATTCTGTTCCAGCTCAATATCTGGTTTGGCTCTCAGTCGTTAGAAATCGGTGAAACAACTATATTAAAGGTCGAACTACAGGAAGGTGTCAATCTCCTTGACATCAATCTCACAATCGAACCCTCCACAGGATTTGATATTGAAACGCCTCCCTTGAGAATCGAAGAAGAAAGGGAGATAAACTGGCGTCTTCGGGCAAAAGAAAAGGGTGTTCATGATTTGACTTTAGTAATCAACGGTCAAAGATTCAAGAAAAAAGTAGCAGTCGCTCAGAAGCCATTGAGTAAGATTTCCCCTTTGAAGGTCAGGCGGAACTTCATCAATGAGTTGCTAAATCCCGGAGAACCGCCCCTATCAGGAGAGCCGCCAATTAAGGCAATAGAGGTAAAATATCCGGCCAAAAACATGAATCTCTTTGGCTGGCACATTCACTGGCTAATCATTTATATGGTTTTATCCGTAATTCTTAGCTTTGCTTTCCGCGGCGTTTTCAAAATCGAAATCTAATCCACCTCAAAAAAATCAGGGGCTTTATCTAAGTCTGTCTCCTTTTTCAAGCTCAGTAATTTTTCTATCAGGCTCATCAGGTATTTCAACTCAACGGGTTTCTTAATAAAATCATCAGCGTTACTGCCTTCTATATCGTCCCTGAATGTGGGCTTTCCGTAAAGACCACTCATTAATATGACCTTGACTTCTTCTAGCTCAGGATTATCTTTAACTTTCCTGCTTAGATCTAATCCATGAATCTTGGGTATCAGCATATCGGTAATTAAAATGTCTGGCTTCTCTTTTTTGACTAAATTATAGCCTTGAGCACCATCTCGGGCACAAAAAACATGAAAATTGTGTTTTTTTAGATAAATCTTTAACAACTTGAGGGCTGCCCTGTCATCATCCACTATTACAATTTTTTTACGCATTTGCTCTTTGATCTAGATTATAATTAATTTTTATTTCAAATGACAAATTTAAATTAGTAATAGGGGGTCGGTTCTTGAATCATGAAACTTATCTGATTATTTGATTTCCGACTATTCTCATCTTTGGCTTTTGTTTCAAGATTCAAGAACCGACCCCATTGATTATTTATTCAATCTTGTTGAACCAGGCTATCTCCTCAAGTTCCTTCCTTTTTTTCTCCCTCGTAGGTCTTTTCTCA
>Ga0114920_10000147_pt1 | contig 31511 bp, 26 predicted proteins | sample ChitaG_FD_88683 | JGI IMG/M metagenome (GOLD analysis project Ga0114920, IMG submission 88683) | Deep subsurface microbial communities from South Pacific Ocean to uncover new lineages of life (NeLLi) - Chile_00310 metaG | ecosystem: Environmental > Aquatic > Marine > Oceanic > Sediment ...
CAATGCGGGCACGGTGATTCGTTTTGCGCTGCCCGATGCGTCCGACTGGAGTCTCAAGATCTATAACGTTGTCGGCCAGTTGGTTAGAGAGTTCAAGGGTCAAGCTGAAGCCGGCCTGGTCAGCGTCCACTGGGATGCGACCAATGCCGCTTCGGGGATCTACTTCTACAAACTGACGGCAGACAAGTTTACCGACACCAGGAAGATGATCCTGATGAAGTAGTCCTTTGAGCGAGAAGCGAAAGCAAGAACCCCCGACCTTCTATGGGTCGGGGGTTTTTTAATATAAGGGATGTAGCGCTGGCCTCTGGCCGGCGGCACATTGTCGGCGGGTGGCGCACAGCTTGCTGTGCGATCGTTGCGTGATCAGTCCAGCACCCGGCGAAATAGAATCTCACTTTGTAGGGCAGAACCCCTGGCGGTTCTGCCGAATTAATCTGTGGCAGAAGCACTTCGGCTTCTGCCCTACGGACTACTATCTCTTTATGGAAACGAGAGTTAGCCCTTTATGTTCCCGATGGGCAGCATCTGCGCCACACGCCGCGAGATCCCAATTGTATCCACGGCTTCGACAACTTCAGAAATATTCTTGTAGGCCAGCCCGGCCTCTTCGGCCAGCCCGGACATCGACGCCGCTCTCACCACGATTCCGTTGTCCATCATTTTCCTGAGCAGTTTCTCGCCGCGCACCATTTTCTTGGCTTTCGTTCGTGACATGGTCCGCCCGGCGCCGTGCAGCGTTGAGCCGAATGTTTCGCGCATCGCGTGATCGGTGCCAACCAGAAGGTAAGAGCCGGTCTCCATGGAGCCGCCGACGATAACCGGTTGTCCGACAGAGCGATATTTCTCCGGCAGGGCCTTCTGTCCCGGACCGAAGGAGCGTGTCGCTCCCTTCCGGTGGACAAGAACCTGCCGGAGTCGGCCGTCAATTTCGTACTCTTCCTGTTTGGCGATATTATGGGCGACGTCATAGACGATATCCATCCCCAACTCTTCGTCGCTCTTGCCAAAAACCTTGGCAAACGCCTGGCGGGTGCGGTGGGTAATCACCTGCCGGTTGGCAAATGCCGAGTTGGCGGCACATTTCATTGCGCCAAAGTAATCCTGCCCCTCAGGAGAGTCAAACGGCGCGCAGGCTAACTCCTTGTCACCAGTAGAGATACCGTACTTCTGCATTGCCTTCCCGAATAGCTGCAGGTAGTCAGTGCCGATCTGGTGCCCGAATCCCCGCGAACCGCAGTGGATCATCACCGTGATCTGGTTGGGGCGATCGATCCCGAAAACGCGGGCTGTCTCGGGATCATAAACATTCTCCGGCCTAACTACTTGCACCTCAAGGAAATGGTTCCCTGAACCCAGGGTTCCCAATTGCTGCAAGCCCCGGTGAAGGGCTTTGGCGGACACCTTGTCGGGATTCGCCCCTTCGATTCGCCCACTCTCTTCGATCCGCCCCGGGTCCTCTTCGCTCCCGTACCCATTCTTCACACACCACTGGGCACCGTCAACCAGAACGTTCTTGAACTCCTTTTCGGATAGCTTAATCAAGCCCTTTGAGCCCACTCCGCAGGGCACCATCTTGTAAAGGGTGTCCATGAGTTCTTTTATCTTGGGGGCGACGTCTTCCAGAGTTAAGTTTGTGCGCAGCAAGCGGATACCGCAGTTAATGTCAAAACCGATTCCGCCGGGCGAGATTATCCCCTCGCGCAGGTCAAAGGCGGCCACCCCGCCTATCGGGAAGCCGTATCCCCAGTGCCCGTCAGGCATACAGAAAGCATGTCCCAGGATCCCGGGAAGCGTGGCCACGTTGGTGATCTGCATCAACACTCCCTGGTCCAGCGACTTGATCAGACTCTCGGAAGAGAGGATACGTGCCGGCACCCGCATTCCCTCCTTTTCGGAAGGCGGAATTTCCCATACGCCGTGGGCAACTTTCTCTATTTTCATTTTCTCCCCCTAGATATCGAGCACAACGCGGGCCAGGTATTCACCCTCAACTTCTTTTACTTCAAAGAGATGATAGGTGACCGCCTTGACGTCCTGCCCCAGTGTATGGCGGCGGGGATCGATTTGCTCCCCCCCGGCGGTGCATTCCAAAGCCACCTTTCCCCCAGTCTCGCTGATCACAATATCATAATCGACAAAGATAAGATATTCTACATCTTTGAGATAGAGCAATTCGGACAGCCAGCGGTAAAGGAGGTCTTCCCGGCTATCGCCCTGTACGCTGATCCGCTGCCTGATGATTGGACGAAAACTGCGTATATCCACCATTACCTCGGCAGTGGCCAGAGCCGCCGCGATGAACAGCTCAGTCAGCGTGTCGGCCCGAGCGGCAAAGGCAGCGTCTGCTATTGCAACATCGGGCAAATAGTCGTATGAATAGGCCATCGTGCCCTCAAGACTACGCTGGAGGTGCCTAACAAGCTACGAAATCAGCCGGTGAAAAAGCCAACAAAAAAACGGGCCACGATGGCGCGGCCCGTAACCTTAAGACCGACTGCGAGTTACTTCTTATCCCGCTGATTGGGCCCAAATCCGTCCTTCTCAATGCAATCGACCGGACATACCTCCACGCAATGCGGACCTTCTTCCTGGTCCTCGCACTCATTACAGGTTGCCGGGTCGACCACGTAGATGTCATCCCCTTCCGTGATTGATTCCGTCGGGCATTCCGGCAAGCAGAGGTCACACGAGGTACAATCTTCTAAGATGACCATCGACATTTCAGATATCCTCCCTCGTACACGTCTTCGGACGCTTGGTGTTTCACTATTTTCCTCTATACGGACTGCAATCGCCAAAAGGCAAGCGAAACTTTGACCTGACGCGTAAAAAACGGGCCGATTTTGACAAAATGCTTAAGTTGTATCAGTTGTTGTAACTTATGGCAGTGCAATTGGTTACAATCTCAAGCAGCCCTTTCGATCAAATCAGCGCGCATACCCCATCCCCGTGATCGGGATCGAAAAACGTTCGGTCTTCTCCCCCACGCACTCAACGGTGATCGAGCTTTTGAACTCACCCAGCGGCAGCGCTTCTTTAATCTTCAGGGTAAGGGTGGCTTCCTGCTGCGGATCAATCTTCTGCTCGGAAAGCGAGGCGTCAAAGAAGCTGTCTGCCATCGGCAAAACGGATAGGGTAACCTTTTTCAGGGAAATGTTTTTGATGCGTACTTCTCGCTTGGTGACGTCGATGCTGGCAAAGCTAACTGCTGGCCCCGAGATTTGCACCGACTTCGGGGATTTCCCCACAACGCCGCGGACGAAAAGCTCAACCAACCCGTTCTCCGGATCGGTGGAAAGAATCTTGATTCGTTTGTTAATGTGGCCCTTGAACTTACCGGAATCAAAGTTCACGTGCAGCTCGGTCTCTTCCCCCGGTTTCAGAAACGCCCGTTTCACCGGCACGGTGGTGCACCCGCAGATGGGGTCAACCTTGACAATATTCAGAGTGCCCTTGCCCACATTCTTCACCACGAAATTATGGGAAAACACCGCCTTCTGCGGCATGTAGCCAAAGTCAAACGTGTACTCGGAGACCTCGATCTTCCCCTTTGGCTTATCCTTGCCCGCCGGCGGGGATGCCGACGCAACCGAATATGAGACAATCAGTAACAAAGAAAAGCAGGTCAAAAGCCCGCGTGTGCGCCACTGGAGGCCTATCGCCCGGACGGCGAGCGCCGGGATTTTCGCGCGCCTAAGTTTACTTAATGTACTACAATAAGTTTTCCACAAATGACCCATCCTTTGCCGCTTACTCTAATAAAATACAACGCTGAGGGCAATTGGTTTCCATATTCATCGTTGCCCTCAAAGACAGCACGGTACCGGCCCGCCCTGGGATCGGCGGCAACACAATTAAGCCGGGTGACTTCACGGCCCAAGATATTGTAAACAGAGACGGTATAGGGTGCAGCCGTTGCGTTCCCGGCGCGGCGTTCACCCGGTTTCTCCTCTCCCGCAAATAACGGTGGCACAAACTCGATTGCGACCGCGCCAGCAGAAGGATTGGGAAAAACCACAAGAGATGGAGTCGGCCAACTCCCTTGCTGCCCCTCCGTGATAACCCCAACGGCGTCAGAAACTTGTACAGGGCTGGAGAATTTGTATCTGACCTGACGGCCGGCAGTGTCGGCCACCATAAAAAAGGAATTCATCACGTAGGTTCCCGCACCGACCGCAAAATCTCCGGGGATGAGAGTAAACTCCACGGTCCCGGCGGGATCAACCACCGCTGATTCCGGCGCGGTGCACAAAGGGATTGAATCCTCGGCAAGCGGCCAGCTCATCCCGGACAAATCGGGCGAGTCAAGCTTCATCCATCCGGCCAAAAAGTAGGCCGTGAGCCGGACTTGGCCCGAATTGCGTAAGGTATGGGGCAGGGTGATCCCCTCGTTGTCGGAAAAAACCGGTGCTTGCGGCGTATCCCAGTTACAGAAAAAGGGTGAACCGACGCCCAGAGAAACAACAGCGCCTGCCGAGGTGTCGGTATCCACCACTGATCGGATCTCGTAATCGTATGTGTGACCGGCAAATACCGCTGTGTCATACAGGCAGGTCTGCTCCCCTGGCAGAACGCGGAACACCGGCTCGTCCTGAACCGGCATTCCCTGGTACTCCACGGCCCTGGCGATGATGAACTCATTCGGGCCAGCCCAATAGGCAGAGCGGCCGTCGTTCCCTTTCTCCACAGACTCCGCCGCCGGCGCGCAACTGACGTCATATCGCAGCGCATTCAGCCGAACCATGAAGTTATGGTGGACCCAGGTTCTCCAGTACGGTTCCTCCTGCCCGTCAACATGATACACGGCGTTGAAAAAAGCGGTATCGTCGTCGACTCCCACACGTACCAGGTCGGGGTAATCCGGAGGCCATTCCATCAACAACCACAGCGTGTCCGGGGGCGAAAACGGGGCCGGGTGATCGAGGGCTACCCTGAGATACCCCCCGCTACTTGGAATACCTGCCTGGCCGGGGCGGCACTCCACTATCTCAAAAAGCAGCTCTCCCGGCAAACCCGATGAGTCCGCAAAGAGTCCCACACTGATCCCGGCATCGTCCCACCAATCGCTTTCTGTGTAACCCAGCCCCTTCTCTACCCAGATTTCCGCCCAATTAACCCATTGCCGCACAGGAGATAAGACAAATCGGCAGGCCATCTGGTGTGCGCCGTGCTCCCGGGAAATATACAAAGACTGCAACCGGCTATCAGAGCCGGTACGATACGTCGTATCATTCAAGCCCGGATAAACCCATGTCAGCGTGTTGCATCCCAGCGCATCGGTATGACCGAGGGCACCTCGGGGAGCCGGAGCAGCCGTCGCCGGAGCGAACAGCCCGGCCGAGGCGGTCAGAAAAAAAGTGCCCCCCACAGATACGAAAAAAGAGAACACAAAGCTCCGATGAAACATGGCGCGTTACTCCCGGGCGAGGACGTTTGCTGCGAGTATACGCAAATCCGCCCCGCTTGTCAACTCTACCTGGCTCACCAGCGCCTACGTCACGCCCAAGCACGCTTCCTGATACGTCTTACCCCCTGGGGCACAACGCGTTACGTGTCATCCCCGCGCAGGCGGGGATCCAGATTCTCCCGGTGGCTTCCTTGTGGATTCCCGCCTTCGCGGGAATGACAAACCAATGATCCATACTTTCGGGAGAGCCTCATCGCATATCTCCTGTGCCTTTTTACGGGGTCTGCGCAACGTGGCATTACATTTTTTCGTGGGGGTGCCGCTTGCTTGCCCCCAGGGTCGGTCAAGCCCCGGGCAAAGATTTTTTGAAAAATCTGAAAAAAAAACTTGACAAGATTGCCAGCAGTGTTATCTTGGCAATGAGCGTTTGACAGTCCGGTATAGACTGTAAAGCCTTTTCGGACATAAAGACCTGATCGTAAAAAGCCTTAAAGCCCTGACGGGAAAGGTTATTTTGCGAAGAGGGGTTTTTATATCTTCCTCCGAAACCTGTTTCGCTTCCCTTTCTCTCAAGCTATTTGCCAGGAATTTGCAAATAGTAAGTTGGGTTTGTCCTAAACGCATCTGGAAAGTAGGAGTCTGAAAAGCCAATAAGTGGCTCAGGATTCTTCAGCTTGGAAAGACAACGATTGGACTTGTTCGGAACAGTAAGCCGAACCTCAAACGCGAAAAAGGAGGGATTGCCGTTAACCCCCGGACATGATCTACCGATTACGATAGTAAATGTTCATCGGTTAACAGTAGTCGTGGGTAACTCAACAATCCGTGTTGCCCGAGGCTTCTTTCCGAATGTGAAATTCCCAACTTTTTCGGATTGCAGGAGGAAATAGTAAATGCTCAAAAGACTTTTTTCAGTAGTCTTAGTTTTGGGCTTAACGTTCATGGTGGCCAGTCCGGTTCTGGCGGACGTGGATCCCCAGCCCGGGGATATCACCGGGCCGTTCGATTATAGCACCGGTCTGTTAAAGGGCCAACCTTTCCCAACGGTGGAGCCTACTCGAGCTGATGCCATCGCCTTCACGGGAGAGGTTCAGGGCTTTGCGAAAATCGCCGACATCTGCGCCGACGAACGGTCAAGGAGCCGGGCGTACTTCAACCCCGGAATCATGTTCCCGGGGGCGATATTCTGGGCACTCCAGGAGATGGAGACCGTTTGCCCCTCGCCGTACACCTTCGAGGTGGTCACCGCGCATTTCTACGCGGTCACCTCCGGAGCCGCCGGTCTAGCCTCCATGCACGCCGAGGTCTGGAGTGTGGATGATACCGACCCGGCTTGCCTGGTACCCGACGCGGTGATATGGACCGGTCCGACCATGACGTATAATATCCCCGCAGGAGTGGCAGGATTGTACTTTGAGCTGCCGCTGGCCACCAGCCCGTATGACATCGCCTGCGTGGATGGCCCGTACTTCATCGCTGTGGTTGCCGGGGCGCAGGAATCCGGTGTCGAACTCAGCGGTTGGTGGTCGGACTACGAGGTTCCCCCGCAATACTGCACGTATTATTGGAATGTCATAACCGGCCTTCCAACCGACTTTGCGGGCTACTGGTATGATCCGGATTACAACGACAGCTGGGACATGAACCTCTTCTCCAGCGGTCGCGCCTCCGGTGAGAATGCTTGCCACGAGCCGGGTATCTGCGGCTGGGAGTTGAAGCACTGTGTGTGGGAGACCTACACCTTCTACAACTTCGCCATGCCTTCGACAAGCGGCACGCGCGATTTCATCTGGCAGCAGTGGGAGGCGGCCACACCGTGCACGGTATGGCAGGTTGACCAGTACATGGGTGGAGTCAACGCCGGTGATCCCGGCCTGCGGATCTCGCTCTATGACGACAACAACGGGTTCCCCGGCAACGAGATCGTCGGACAGGATTTCCCCACTTCCGCGATTCCCGCTGGCGGCTGGGTCTCGGCGACATTCCCGGCCGACGCGCCGGTGGTTATCCAACCCGGCAAGTACTATGTCTTCATCGATCGTGCCTCATGGGCGACAGATGCGGACACGCTGGGTGTTGGCCTCGACGATGCCCCTAACTGCCCGTTGGATTACACCTGCTACACAGGCTTCCGTGACAATACCGGCGCTGATATGTACGTTTGCGACATGTACGGAGCCGGCTCGGGCAATGAGTTTGAGCTCTTCTGCGAGATCTACCTCTGCTGCGCGAAGCCCAAGACCTGCGAGCCCGGGGCAACCGCGCCGGACACCTGGTTCACGCACGCTCATGACTACGGCCGCACCTCACGTTCCACGATGGGTGTTGGCGAGCCGTGCGACATCGAGCTGGTCTGGAAAGCCAATACGACGGTGTCGGATCTGAGCTTCAACAACGTCATCGTCGCCGGTCAGCAAGTCTATGCCTCGGATAACGCGGCACTGAATTGCTACGACCTGTCCACCGGTGCGCTCCTGTTTACCCACGGTCCCGGTCTGCCCAAAACCGACGGCTCCATGCGCGGTAACCCGACCGTTAGCGGCGGTTATGTGTACTCCGGCGGTGGCGGCGGTAACGTTATGTCGTTCTACTGCCTGGACGTTAATGCTTCAATTGTTGCCGGCATTGGCGTCGAGAGATGGTGGCGTGGCCTTAATTCGCATGGCGGCGGTGCCGGTGACATGCTCTGCGGCGACCAGCGCTTCGGCGTCAGCGTCGTGTTGAATGCCCCACCAGTTGAGCCATATGACGGAGAAATCGTCGTCTTCGGTGATCAGGGCGGCTGTTTGTGGGCGCTGAATACCGCTGACGGCACCAACTATGGCGGCTGGGGAACCAACCCGGTCACCTTCCCCGATGGCGGCCCCATCTTCCACAGCCCCGCGTACGACGGCGGTGAGAACCTGTATGTGGCCACCGTTGGCGGCTCGATTTACGAGGTCGACGCGGCAACCGGGAACATCAACTGGGCCTATGACGACCCGGATGGTGACGCGTTCTACTCCGGCTGCTCGTACGAGGACGGCTTTGTCTATGCCGCTACGTTCGGCGGCCAAGATGCCGGGGGGGCAATTGTAGGCAACCCAAAGCGGTTCAAACTCGACGCCAGCGATGGCTCTGAGGTCTGGGTATACGAGCAGGGCAGTGTCCTGTATGCTTCGCCGACCATCGGCCACAAGAAAGTGTACTTCGGCCTGTCCAACCCAAGTGTCGGTATCTTGATGGTCAATAAGGAAACCGGTGTGGCGGAGTACAACTTCAACATCAACGGCGTGGGCATGGTGCCCAACCCGGTGACCCTGACTGCCGACTGCTACCTGTTTGCGGGTGACGCCGCGGGTAAGTGGTCCCTGTTGAACGCCCAGACGATGACCAGGGAGTGGAGCCGTCAATTCGACGACTACGTCTATGGCACGGCCCTGGCCTATGATGAGGACTCGTTGAGAAACGTGGCGGTGATGAGCATCTGGTCGGATATCTGCACCGGGTATTCGTATGGTGCGGTTTTCTGCTGGAATCTTGACGCCGAGCCGCGTCCGATGATGGAACAGTTGGTCTATGAAGTGACCGTCCCTGTTCCGCTCGGCTCGGGTATGATCAATGACGAAGTCGCCGCTGATGTGTTCGAGAACCTCGCCGGCTGCGCGGATCTCACCATCACCGGGACGGCAGTTGGTGATTATCCTCCGTCGATGGCCGCACCCATGACACCCAAGGTGACCAAGGTCTCCCGGGTTCATGCCCAGGCGGCCGAGGAAACTGCCACGAGGATGATCTCTACCGACTACCTGTCGTTCTTCGACAGCGAGGGTAACCTAACCAAGCGCGGCCTGATGGCCGACAAATCCTCCCTGCCCGCCGCTCCGATGGATGAAGAGCTCGTCGGTGAGCGGCACAGGAAGGCCCGCTTCGAGCAGACCAAGCAGCGCGCGATGGACCTGGCGGCAGGGACTGCAGCGCTCCAGCGTACCCAGAATGTTAGGGATGAGACTGGCACCGCGCATCCTGCCACGTATGCTGGCGGAAGCACCGGTGGCTTCATGTTTGACGTTGACGGCGCCGGCCTGGCGCGCGGGATCGATTATGAGTACATCGAATGGACGCACGACGATCCTGACTTCTATCCGGAGGACAACACCGGTCAATGCCATCTGGCGGTATGGGGTTACGACAAGCCGTTCCTCGACGTCAACATAGTCGGTGGCTGCCCGTTCGAGTGGTACGACGCCATGTGGTTGAACACCTACGACATGGTCCACTTGGAGCAGGTGTCCAATTTCGGTGCTACGGGCGACGGATTCGGATACGGCCTCGATTGGGATGACGGCATCAACGACATCCCGATCTACGACGGTGGCTTCTTCATCTTGCAGAGGGGCGGCCAGTACTTCCAGGCTGACTTCTACGACTGGGATCGTCGTTTCCTGCCCGATCCGGCACCGATTTCCGGCGTTTGCGGTTTCGACTACGCCTGGGATTACCCTCTCGGCCGGTCGATGGTCATCGACTGTCCGCAAGGCGGCCCTAACTGGCCCGAGCTCAACGTCGATTATATGGACTTGCTCGGCGAGTTCGTGATTTCCAACTTCATCGACACCGTCGAAATCGACGCAACGGCCATCGGGGTCAAGATCTACCAGGTCGAGATCAGCTTCTATGACTTCGACCACGGCTACGGTGACATGAAGCTGTTCCATTACAAGGTCGTCAACCGTGGCGACGCTCTGATCGAAGACCTGATCGCCGGTATGTTCCATGACTTTGACCTGCAGCCTGCGCCAGCGTCGAACGCGGCGGCGGTCGTCCCCGAAGTGGGCGGCGTTGCCGTTTGGGATTCGTCCTCTCCGTCAATTGCCCTCGGTCATGTGGTCATGCCCGGCTCCTTGAGCCTGGACAACAGTTGCGAGATCGACGGCGTGGACTTCTACGCCCTGTGGGCTGTCGTCAACGAATGGAACATCTATGATGGCAACTGTGTCGCTGCAGGCGGTCCGTGCTGCTTGAATCCTGCCCAGGCAGGAACGCCTGAAGAGGCGAGCAACGTGGTCGCCTGTTTCGACTACTACTGGCCCGGCTATGGCTATGATCCGAACCCCAATAACTACAACGACAAATCGGATTTCTTTGCCTGGCCGCAGTTTGACCTGGATCCTGAGGGTGAAGCGCACATGTACGCCGCGCTGATCGGTGTGGACGCGACCACCAACGACAAAGGTGTCATCAAAGACGGGATCCGCAGCATGGCCTACCGTGCGAACAAGATCTCCGGCTTTGCTCGTGGTGACGTCAACGATGATGGTTGTATCGACGCCTCCGACCTGGCGTACCTGTATGCCTGGCTCAACGGCGCCGTGATCCCGATCTTCCCGCACGACGACAACGGGGATGTCAACTGTGTCAGCGTACCGGACGGCCTTACTGATGCGGCTGACCTGGCTTACCTCTTGGACTACCTCATGCAGGGTCCGGCTCCGGAAGGCAAGTGGCGGTTCACCATCATGCCGTAACAGCTAAGACAAAAAACCTCTGCGGCTCGACTGAGCTCGCCGAAGTTTTAGGGGAAGCGAGAGATCGCTTCCCCTTTTTATTTTGCCGTTGACGGGCGCAATTGTAGGGGCAGGTTTCAAACCTGCCCGGCGATTCGTCAATAACCACGGGCGGGTTACAAACCCGCCCCTACATGCGCCCTCAGGCAGGGCAAGCCCTGCCCCTACGGTCATGATACACACTTGCATCGAATCACGTATCTCCGGCCGCAAGAAGGTGTATTATATTCCAGGCGGGTGCGGGCACCCGTGAGGTGCAAGCCATGAGAATCCAGGCCAATCGAAAATGCGGTTATCTGACCACTCTGGCGGCGCTTTTCAGCCTGCACATCGCGTGCAATGGGTCAGGCCACACACCGGATTCGTCAGTGCCGGATGAGCAAACTGAGGCCCTGCCGGCCAATGCGCAACATGCCGGATCTCCAGACTCCTTGAGTACATACCGTACCGCCGATGCCGCCAGGTATCTAAAGCTGGCCCGTACCTTCTTTACCCTGCACAGATACGATGACGCTGATCGCATTCTGCGTGCGGTCGACTCCTGCGGTCTTTCAGATCGACGGCTGGATTCCTTGCTGACTACGAATCTGCTGGCTTGGGCGGAGGAGTCCCTGAGTGTGGGGGATTCGGTGACGTTCGCCCGATGTCTCCTCCGCCTGACCCGTCGGCCTCTCCCTCACTCTGTCCTGCACACCGTCAGTCGCCTGATCAAAATCGGCTATCCGGTAACGCCGGTGACCGACAATGTCGTGGCCGACTACGCCCCGAGGTTTTTCCCGGACGGCAGGACGATTGTTTATTTTTCCCGCCTCCAACGGGAGCGATTGGACTATCAGGGCCTCCACACCGTCCGTTACCAAACGCAAATATGCATCGTGGATACCGATGGCAAAAACCCCACGGTCATCTCCGATGGCCGGGCCTCAGAGTTTTTCCCGGACGTCTCCCCGGATGGGCGCTACATCGTCTGCCAGCGGGCCGAGGGCGACACCCTTAAAGGCGAGTGGACCGCGGCGCGGGATTCCTATTTATACCTCTATGATTTGCAAAGCGGCCGGGGCCGGCGGCTTGGAAATGACAGACTATACGGACAATGCCCCAGGTTCACCCCAACCGGAGAATCGGTCGTCTTCGTGACCGGTTACCTCGGCCGTGAGGGATATATCTCGACTATTGACATGAGGACCGAAGAGACTACACCACGCTACCGCCGTACGAATCCATTCCGGTTCAATAAACCGGGGGCCGTGTTCTACCCATCGTTTTTCCCCGACGGGAAACGGATGGTCTTCCAGGCCGGTTTCTTGCGGCTTAAGGGCGTCTATATCTCCGATGAATACGGCCGCGATATTGTTCGCCTGACCCAGAATGCACGCGAATGGTATCACGATCCCCGGGAGTGGAACCCGGCTGTTTCCCCTGAGGGAAAGAACATCGTTTTTATCTCGGATGGCGCCGATGGTGAGGAGTTATTCATTTGTCACGTCGACGGCACGGCCCGGCGGCAAATTACATTCGATGGCTACGATAAGGCGTTTCCCGCGTATTCTCCCGATGGGCGGTTTATCGCCTTTGGTGCCAAAAAGAAAGGGCACCCTGACGCCGATTATGAAATATATATACTGGATCTCTCGTTTCCTGCCGGCCAGGCGCAAATTGCCTCGCGGGTACGGGAACTGGCCCGGCAACTCGGCGTGAAGCTCTGATCGCCTGCGTGGGCGGCGACTGATTCCGCCAACGGGCACCGGAGGCAAAACGACAGACTGTCCTCGCTAGGCCAGTAAGGTCAAAGATGAGGAGAAAACTAAAAGAAGAGCTGCGCGCCCGCGGTGCGCATTTCTGCCACCAGGTGGCGGACCTGTTCGAGTGTGAAGCGCTCTATTCCAATCGAAGAATCACCGTCATTCGCGGCCGGCCAAAGGTGTCCCCTGAAGTCCTTGAGGAAATCGCCAACGCCCGCTTGAATCCGGATGGGTTCCAGGTTACCTGTGAAGGGACCGGTGATAAATACACTTTGAGCATCTCCTCGCGCCAGGTCGCGCGCGGGTTTCCCTGGATAAACGTTGTTCTTTTTGTCGCGACCATCGTCTCCGTTTTGCTTACCGCCGCGCTCAACTCCTCCGGCGAAGAGCTCTTTCGGGATTGGTCACTTATCCGCAAGGGAATCCCGTTTACTTTCTGGCTTATCGCAATCTTGCTCCTTCATGAGCTGGGCCATTACACGTTTTCCCGCCTCCGTGGAGTGGACGTCAGCCTGCCCTACTTTATCCCCGCGCCATTTTTTTTCATTCTGGGGACGCTGGGCGCGGTGATCAAATCACGTTCCCCGATTAGAAACCGGCGCGATCTGTTGGACGTAGCGGCCGCCGGCCCGATTGCCGGTTTTGTTGTCGCCGTGGGGGCGATCTTAATCGGCTTGGCCAAATCCGAGGTCGTACCCGCCGCCAGCATCAGCGGGTATTATCTGGGCGATTCGCTGTTGTTCGGCTTGCTTTCGCGGTTGGTGATCGGGCCGGTCCCACCGGGGATGGACGTCGTTTTGCACCCGATTGCTTTTGCCGGTTGGGTGGGACTTTTGGTGACCATGCTCAACTTACTGCCCGTTGGTTCCCTTGACGGCGGCCATATTGCTTATGCAATGATCGGCCGGCAGCAAAAGTTAATCGGGTACGCTACCGTTGCCTTTCTCTTCGCCCTGTCGTTGTGGTGGCCGGGCTGGCTGGTCTGGGGCGCGATCACTATATTCATGGGGCCGGCCCATCCGCCGACGTTATTCGACGAGATCCCCATTGGCCGGAAGAGACGCATCATCGGATTTGTCTGCCTGATTATTTTCCTTCTTTGCTTCATTCCCGTACCCTTCACCGTTATCTAAGGGCCGGGCGACGGTCGGCGCAGCCCCTGCGTTGCGTCCAACCGGCTAAAGATCAACGAGTTTCGGCAGCATTGCCCGCACTTACCTCGACTTCCCTGACGCAGAAACTGCGTTACCGGGTCGAGAAGAGGAGTTGAGGATTCTCCGCCGGCGGTATAATTCCCTGTATTGCAACATGTTACCAGGGCGGACAAACGTTTCGTGCTTCGCGGCACATCTTTTGATCGCTATATTAACGGACCCGTAATCCTCCTTTAGGTAACCGGAGGTGGGCCGAAAACCAACAAACTATAAAAAAGGAGTCTGTCGGAAAAGCCTGAGCGGACCACAGGCACCTGGTAGGACCAGAAAAGTTTGCGCTATATGGTATTCGGCCCATCGACGACAACAGGCGGTTGTACATATAGATGGGTGGAAGGGCAGTGTGAGGGGTGACAGGGGCTCCGGCAACGGAGCCCTTTTCTCTTTGCCCACCCTTGCTGGCCAAACCGTACGGGCGCACGGCTGTGCGCCCTTGCTTCGACGAGACATTGACCACGAGAGCCGGGCTGAGCCGGATGGCAAACTGATCAGCCCGCTCACCGCGCACCAAAAAAACGCCGAATTGAAAGAAAACGGTTGTTATAATAATACACGTGGGCCGCCAAAAGCAGCATCCCGAAATCCTGCAACAAAAGGCTAACCCCTAGCGTTCGCGCGTGGGAGGAAGTGGAAAAGCAGCCGCAATTGATGTTGATTCCCCGGCCAAGGTTGATCGACACGGCGAGGGTAAAAACCACAAGCAGCAGGCCAAGCCAGGCCGCGGACGGCCGCACAAACACCCCGGTGATCAGGGACAGCCCACAAAGCAACTCCAGCCACGGCAGGATTATCGCCGCGATATTGACCAGCTCGCCCGGCAGGATCTGGTAATTATTGACAATCTTGGCGAATGCACCGGGGTGGAAAATCTTGTCCGCCGAAGCCCAGATAAACAAGATACCCAGGCTCACGCGGACCAGCCAACCGACGCCCTCGTTTGTCAGGATCTTGCTTATCATATGGGAATAGTCGTCTACGCAGCTTTTATCACATCGAATCAGCAGGGAAACCGCGATTCACCCAATCAGACAATCCGCCATAGAAAATGAACACCCGCCGATAACCTAACTCCTGGAGGTAACGTCCTTCGTACAGGGACGTCTCGCATTCGGCGCCGGAGCAATACACCACGATTTCGTCATCCCCATCCAGAAGCGGCTCAACGTCCGGCCAGAAGTCATCAAACCAGTCGAAAGGAAGATTGACTGCGCCCTTGATATGACCGGCGCGATAATCATCGGGATCGCGGGTGTCGAGAAAAATCGTGCCGGGATCATGGTATTTCCCGTACGCCTGCTTCAACGTGATAAATGGAGGATCGCCGGGCTCGGCGGAAGGCGGCACGACCGCCGAGTCAGGGCCGTATTCGATTCGTGGGTAGTTCCCCACCACGGCAACGCCGCGGGGATTGACGGAGTTACTGGCCAGGCCAAGGACAGTTGCGGCCAAGAGCAAAAATCCCATTGCTGCGAAAAGTCTTCTCATATGCTCAATCCGCCCGGAAACCTCAGGCCACAACAAAAAACATCTACATCTGGAGCGGCAATTCGTTCCTCGTTTTTCCGTCCGTCTTTACTCGTCCCCAACGGCCATGCTCCCTGAAGATTACGAAACTGCCGCCGTGCAAGGGCTGGCCGTGGTTTTCTCGTTTCTTGGAGTAACCCCCCCCCGATAACGCTATTGGAAGGCCGATTCCGCCCGGCTAAACGAGCGGACTTTCCAACCCTCTTCTCCGAAGACAAAACCCAGGGCGAAATACTGTTTGTCGACAACCGAATCGTGGCGCACGTACGTTGCCTCAAAGACCATACGCGCCTCATCCGCGGCAATACGGGTACGCCGGGGGAGGAAAGCGACCTTTTCCGCATCGATGCCGAGCCACATGCTGTCGAGGAACGTTTCGGCATCAAACGTCTCAGTGACCAATTTGCCAAAGGCGCTCGGTTTCCGCTGTGTCGTCCACTTTTCGAACTTGGCGAGCATCTTTCCCAGTTCCGCTCGATCATCCTGGCGCGTACGCTCTTTATTCTTGCCGCACCCGGCAAGAACCAAAATCGTCGCGGCGGCAACCAGGCAAAAGACTTGGCAATGTGTTCGCGACAATCTAGCCATACACCCAACTCCGGTTAGGGACTAAATTCCATCGAGGTCTGATCTTCATCGACATTGACCGCTTGCAGGAAGTCGGCGCACCGCTCCGGGGGGGTCGTATTGATATAAATGCCGGTCCCCATTTCAAAACCTGCCGGGGTGGTCAGGCGCGGGCGAAGAATAATATACCAATGATAGAACTTGACCTCCGGCTGGTCGGTGGGCGCCGAGCGAATGACGAAATTGTAGTCCGGATTGTCCAGGCCAATGTACAATCGCAACAGGCTTCTCTTCAGGACCCTGGCCAGGTCTGCCGCCTCGTCGTCGGTGATGGCACCGAACGACGAACAATGCCGCTTCGGATACAGGCGCATCTCGAAAGGTACACTTGAGGCAAATGGACACACGACCAAGAAATGCTCGGACTGTTCCACTACGCGTACGCGGTGGGTAATCTCTTCGGTGACCACCTGGCAGTACACGCACGAGCCATAGGTGTCGGTGGAAACCTGTGACTTGAACAACTGGTCGCGGAACTCCGGCGGGACAATCGGCGTGGCAATAATCTGCGAATGCGGATGCTCCAGCGAGGTGCCGGCGCGTGGACCGTGGTTGCAAAACACGGTCACCAGGATGATCCGCTCGTTTTGCGACAGTTGACGGTAACGGGCAACGTAAGTGTTAATCACATCGTGAACATGATCCTGGGGCATAGTGGCCAAGCTCAGGTCGTGGCGCGGCGTTTCGATAACGACTTCCGCTATCCCGTATCCCTCCACCTTCAGAAAGCGGCCGACCTGCTGCCGTTCCGAATACAGCGAATCCTGCAGCGGAGCAAACTTGTTGGGCACCACCCGCACTCGCCAGCGACCATCCCGCTCAAGCACATAAGACTCCGGCGGAGTTCGGTCTTCGTTGCCCGGGCAGAACGGACAGGACGCCAAATGTTGCACCGCAGTAATGGTGCGTTCCTCTTTGGGCTTGAAATCCTCCGGTCGCCGGGCGCGCTCGGTAGCAATGATTACCCAGTCCTTGGTGATCATATTCTGCCGAAATTCCGGCATCTTCCCTTTCCCCCTGTTTTCTGCTGTACAAGGTTACGCAAGAATTGGAAAATCGGCAAGTACGAAAGAAGCCTCACCGGCGGCTCCCCCGATCAGAGCTGAGATTTGTATATACGCACGTACCCCGCATACCGCTCCGAGGCCAGATATCCGTCGGTGACCGCTTCCTTGACCGCGCATTCGGGTTCGTCGATGTGTACACAATTGCGAAACCGGCACTGGCCGAGGAAAGGAGCCATGTCCGGGTACAACTTGTCCAGCTCGGCAGGCTCGATTTCCCAAAGCCCCACTTCCCGCAAACCCGGAGAATCGGCGATAAACCCACCGAAGCTCAGCGGGTGCAGTTGCACGGCGGGCGTCGTGTGCGTCCCTTTCCCCGTCGCCCTTGAGATTTCCCCGGTCTTGATCCGTAGCCCCGGCTGCAGCGCGTTGATCATCGTGGACTTTCCGACACCGGAATGCCCGGCAAACAAAGAAACGCGATGGCGCACGGCTTCGCGCACCTGATCGATCCCGGCACCGGTTTTCGCCGAACACGCGATCACCGTGTACCCCGCACTGCGGTAAACCTCCAGCGCGCGCTCGTATTTTTCCTGTGGGGCCAGGTCGATCTTGTTGATACACACGCACCCGTCCATTCCGCTCCGCTCGGCAGCCAGCAAGAAGCGGTCAATTACGCCCAGCTTCAGGCGTGGCTCATCGACCGAGGCCACCACCACCATCTGTTCCACGTTAGCCACAATGACCTGTTCTATGTCCGGGTTGTTGACGTCCGGCCGGGACAGCGCGTTCTTTCGTTCGGCGACCTCCTCAATCGTTCCGTGCGGTGGCTGGCTGAGCACAAATCGCACCTGGTCGCCGACGACGACCGGCGTAGTCCGCCTTTTTGCGGAAAGGCGCAATCTCCCCCGCAGCCCACAATCGTAGGTGCCGTCGGTGGTCTGGACGATGAAGCGATTGCCAAAAGCTTGCAACACGCGCCCGCTTAAGACCTTTCCCGCTCGCAAGGCGTCCCTCCATAAGCCAAAGTTGCGGCGCCGGATTTTTGCGGTTGCCCCTCACCCAACCACACACCAGCGCTCGTCCGGTCAGCCTGGACGCCGGTGGGGACCACCGCGCCACTATTCGGTAAAGGTAATCGACGGCGGCGCGGGATTAGTCCATGCGGGGCATCAGGGATCACTCTCTCTTGACCTTCTCCGCCGCTGACCCCTGGGTTACCTTCTGCGGGGCTTCCGCTCCCTGGTTGTTGAAGGGGTACTCCTGCGTCGCCAGGTATTCCCGCTCGCGCAGCACTTCCGGCGCCCGATATTCTTTCAACCGCACGTGCGAGGAGAACAAATAATACAGCCCCAGGGCAATTATCGGCAGGCTCTCCACAGCGTGCAGGACCAAAGAAAAACTGAGCGCTGACTCTTTCGGGATGCCGAAAAACGAGAGCCCGAAGATGCAGGCAAACTGGAAGGTGCCCAGATTGCCCGGTGAAATGGGGATCATGATCACCGCGGTGTTGACGATCAGGATCACCAGCGCCCCCCAGAGGGGAAGGTCAAAGCCGAACGCATACAATAGGGAGAACACGGCCACCGCATGCGCCAGCCATGAAGCGAGCGATAAAAGCACCACCAGCAAAAGGTGGCGCCCACTCTTGAGCATTCGCAGTCCGGCCAGAAACGAGTTGAAAATGTTTTTCCACTCGCGTACCCGCCGGCGGGGGAAACGATACATCCAGCGCGGCAACCGCTGAGAGGACTTGTCCTTTCGGTGCAGGACATAGTAGAAAAAGCCAAACAGCAACAGGCAGGCCACCAGGATGACCACTTCCCCGCGCACCAGCCAATCAGGAAAGACCACTAAAGAAGAGGCGGCAAAGATAAACATCAGCAGGATCAAACCATCAAAGAGGGCCTCCAAAACGACCATGGTAAACGAAAACGTCCTGGTCAAAGAAAACATCCGGGAGAAAAACAACACCCGGGCCACCTGGCCGGTCAGAGCGGGCAGGGAAATGTTTAGAAGCTGAGCGACGTTGTATACCGAAAAGACCTCCCAACCGTCGACTTTTTTCTCCTGCTCGAAAATGACCTTCAAGCGCTGCGCCCGCGTCAGCGGCATCAGGAAAATACCTATCAACACCGGGATGAAATACCATGGCTCGATTTTGCCGATCGCCGCCCAGGAACCGGACAGGTCAATCCCCCAGAACGAATAAACTAAAAAGCCCAGGGCGATAAAAATGCCGTAAAAATGCTTCTTCTTAAATATGGCCCAGACCATAGCCAATCTCGACCGTGCCCCGGCGCTTAAACTCCCCTCGCCGGGACTCCTTCGGCAAAATGACCTCTGATACCGCCGGTGTCAACCTGTTCGCGGCTTTCGCCGGAACCTGTGCCGCAGAACTTACCACCTCGCCCGTGAAAGAGCAAGTTAGAGGTTGTAACATGAGTGACCCAAGCCCCGTAGGACAGAGGCCGAAGCGCTTCTGCCGATGATAGCTGCTCAGGCACAAAACCTACGCGCGCCCGTTGGGTGTGGCGCCAATACCGTGGGGCCGGTAAGGCCGTCCGGGTCTTAGATGCGCTCGACGGCTTCGGCGAGTACCCAGCCCTTTATGCCGTTGGCAAAACTCACCAGATACCAGCCGGATTCTCCCCGGTCGATGGTAAATAAAAGGCCGTTGTGGCCGGTAAACTGCAACGTATAATCATCTCCGGGTCCGCTGCGCACATCCGTCTCCGTAACGATAACCACGCCGCGTTCACGGAGATACTGGTCGTGGTAGTAATGCGCGGCGCCCCCTACGGTCAACAGCCACAAAAAAAAGCCAAATCCCAGCCAGTACCATCCGGCCCGCGGGGCACGACTAAACCAGATTTTCAATCCGGTGAGCAGGGATAAACAGAAGAACAGAATACCCGTGGCGGTCAGCCATCCGGACAGCGTGAAACGGCCGGAAAACCAGTCGGCCCAGCCCAGGATAAACAACCGCCCTGACTTTTCCAGCCTGTCCACGACATACAGCCGGACAAACTGCAAATTGGCGTTTACATCAGGATCACGTGGCGCCAGGCGCCGGGCGCGGAGGTAAGCCCTAATCGAACGGCCCAGGTGACCGGCCTTAAACTCAGCGTTGCCCAGATTATACCAGATGCGCGAATCATCGAACCCCTGCTGCAAGAGCAAGCTGTATTGTCCGATCGCTCCCGGGTAGTCTCCCCGCTCGTAACAGGCGGCGGCGCTGTCAAATACAGCGGCAGGGCTTTGCGCCAGAGATGGCTGACACACCAACAGAAGAAACACGGCCGACAATACCGCCGCGAATAGGCATCGGTTTGTTTTTCTTTCAGCATCGGGCAGTTCGCGCCGCCTGACCGCCCATCGCTTAAATCCTGGTGCCCTCACTGTCTTTACCTGGTCTTATCCAGCTTTTCTAAAACCGCAACCGCCGCGCGGTACACCTCACGCATCGATTCTTCGCCGCCCGCGCCCGGAGCAAACCGGGCCTGATCACAGGCGTCCAACATTGCAATGAACTCATTTTCCAGTTCGTGATCGATATGCGCCGCGGCAAATACCGAAGCGATTTCGCTGCGGGTAAGGCCTTTCCCCGAGCGGTTAAAGCGATCGCCGAAATAATCGGCCAGTGCCGAAGAAACCGCGGGATAAAACTCGCCCGCATCCCCGCCATGCGCGAGCTTTCTTGCTTTCTGCAGACGCCGCCGGGCGGTTTTCTGCGCATATCGTGCCCGGCGGTAGGCCAGATCTGATTCGAGACGGTCCTTGTGCCGTCGGGCAAAAATGATCACGCCCAGGCCGACCAGCGGTACGACATGCAATAAGCTGAAAAGTACATACGAAAAGGTCCCTTTGCCCCGGGCAAATTGCTCGCCGCGGCCTTTCAAGAAGCGAATGTCTCGGGCCAGGTAGCCGATTTCATTTGCCTCTGTGACTCGAAAAGGAACGGAAAACTCAGCTTCGCCCGGAGTCACGGTTACTCTCACCGGCTGAGTGTGCCGGGAAATATATCGATTCCTGTCCGGCGCGAAATACGAAAGCGTAAAAGCGGGCAACTCGTACGTCCCGGCCCGCCGCGGGACGAATACTTCCTCGAACGTTCTTGAACCGCTCACTTTATAACCGTCTTTGCTTACATTTTCCGATGAACCGGCATTGTACAACCGGAAATCCGGCGGGGCTTCGACTTTCGGTTCAACGATCGACCTGATATTCCCCCGACCGGAGATGGTCACGTTGGCGGTAATGGGCTCGTTGACCGCCACCGTGGTGCGGTCGTATCGGGCGGAGATGTCAAACGAGCCGACCAGACCGGGAAAATCGGCGGGACGGCCCTCGGTCGGCAACGGCAGCACAACCAGTTTTATCGGCTTGGTGCTCAGCGTGAGTGGTTTTCCCGACCGGAACACCGAAAAGAAGTCGCCTCCGAACAGCCCAAACGGGTCGCGCCGGGAACGTTGGCGCTCATCCTGCACTACGGCGGTCAGACGAAACGCATCAATGGTCACCTCCCCCGCCGAAATGGGAAAAAGCGCGGTTCGGATTTCGGTTACGTCGTACCGGATGCCTTTAATGGTTTGGTAGTATTTCCGTTGCGGGGGCAGGTCCTCTTTCCAGAAACCGGCCAGGGAGGGCGGCCGGTATTCCGGACTGGAATGCAGCCGTTCTCCGCGATAGAAGCGGAAGCTCAGGGTCACGCTCTGATTGACATAGACTGTGTCACGATCCAGCTCGGCCTCGACAAAGAGCCGGTGCTTACCGTTTCCCGAGGGGGGGGCACGTTGGCCCTGGCCGGGCGGAGCCGGAGGTGTCGATCCGGCAGGGGAACTCACCGTAATCGTGATCGGGCTCGTCCGGTAGGTGGTGCCCTCGACGATGAGCGTGGCCGGGCCAATAGTGAGCGTGCCGGCCTTCTTGGGCACCAGCACATAGTTGAAACTGACGGCAGAGGACACCCGGCCGTTCTCCAGGTTAAACGACTGGGTGCGGCCCGAAGAATAGACATCGAACCCATCCATCCGCGGGAGGGTCGGGGCGGGTAGTGAGCCGACCTCGCCGGAAATCTCCAGCGTGTAGGTCAGCGGTTCTTCAAGGGTAACTTCGGTGCGGTCAACTCCGGCCTCAAACCGCACCGCGGCCTGGCCGGCCGAGGGCAGCGCTCCGGCCAGCAGGCCAGCAACAATAATCGTCCCGGTTATGGTACAGATGCTTCTCATCATTTCGGGCAACTCCCCCGGTATGATTCTTACCTCTGAGGGACGGCAGCCATCGCTTTATTCCTGGTGTTTTTTACCAGTCCTTGCCCCGTTGCCTGTCGGGCCGCACTTTCGCTCGGCGTTTTTCTTTCTGCAGGCGGCGTTCATCCTCTTTAAGCGCATCAAGGATCCGCTCGGCGTCCTCTTTAGTCAGCCCTTCTTGTGGCCGGGGTTGCTGTTGTTGTCCGGTCGAATCGGGTGATTCCGGCTGCTGTTCTTGTTGGCCCACCTGCTCGTCTTCCTGCTGTTTTTCCCCCTGCTGCTCTTGCCGCTGTTCTTGCTTTTGTTCTTCACCTTCCTCTTTTTGTGGCTGTTGGCATTGTTGCTGTTTTTCCTGCTGTTCGGGCTGCATCTGTTCTTTGAGCATCTTGCGGGCCAGCTCAAGATTAAACTTGGCATCAACGTCCTCAGAATTGATCACGAGCGATCGTTTGTACGCTTCGATGGCTTCGATATATTGTTGTTGGCGGAAAAGGGCATTGCCCATGTTATAATAAGCGTGGGCTTCCAGTTCGGCGCTTTCGGTCGAGAGTGATGTGCCATAGACCTCCACCGCTTCTTCAAAGGCATTTTGCCGATACAGCGCACTGCCGATATTATATTGCACCTCCGGCAACTCCGGCCGTTCGATCCGGGCTTCGCGATACCTGGCCAGCGCCTCGTCAAAATTCCCTTCTTCGTAAAGCTTGTTCCCCTCCTCCAGCAAACGGCGATAGTCGTCGGCCCGCGCGGGGCAAAATGCACATAAGAGCACCATCCCGCAGATAGCAATACTCCACCAGACCGTTGCCGGTCGGGTAATCCACGGGTGCGCCAAGAAGATATTCACGACACATGCCATCTTTGTCTTACGCATATCCCACCGGCCGTTTCCCTTTTCGCCTCTCGACAAGGACGGCCTCCAGCGCAAAGAGGATCGCCGCCGGGACTAAGAACCAGGCAAAGCGGTCTTCATACTGGGTGAACAACTTGCCCTCAAGTTCCTTTTTCTCCATCTGCGAGATTTCATCATAGATCTTGTCCAGTTCCAGTTCTCCCGCCGACGCGCGATAATATTTCCCCCCGGTGGTCAGGGCGATTTTCTGCAAGGTGTATTCATCGAGCTTGCTTAAGATGACCCGGTCGCCTTTGTCTTTCTTAAAGCCGGTCACCTTGCCCTGCGCGTCCAGCTCGGGGATCGGCTCTCCGGAGGGGGAACCGATCCCGATACAAAAGATGTTCACCCCCGCATTTTTCGCCTCTTCCGCGGCCTTTTCCACGTCACCCTCGTGGTCTTCACCGTCGGTAATCAGCAGCATCACCTTGAATTTTTTCTCGGTGGCGTCAAACATCCCGGTAGCTTGGCGCACGGCTTCCGCGATTGCCGTCCCCGGCCGGGAGACCGAGTAGACATCCACCACGTCGACCAACACTTGCGCGGCAGTGTAGTCCAGGGTCAGCGGGCACTGGATGATCGCTTCACCGGCAAAGCATACCAACCCCACCCGGTCGCCTTTCATCCGCTCGAGCGTGCCGTAGATTTCCTGCTTGGCTTTACTCAAGCGGTCAGGCTTCATATCGCGGGCCAGCATCGAGCGCGAGCAATCCAGGACAACCACAATATCCACACCCCGACGCTTGAGAAAAACCATCTTTTCCCCGAACTGCGGCCGGGCCAGGGCAAAGACCAAGAGCAAGACGGCGCCGAGAAGGATGGTCGACTTGACCAGCCGCCGCCGAGGTGAGTACCCGGCCAACAAGTGATCCAGCAGGGATTGATCGGCAAACCGCAGCCGCGCCCGCGCCCGGAGGCGATAGGCCAGCCCCAGGAGAAAGCCCAGAGCGGGCACCAACCACAAAAACCAGAAAGATGCGGGATCTCCAAAACGCATTGCTTCGCTTGTCCCTGCAAAAAATTACGGAATCCGCCGGAACCGGGTATGGGTCAAGAGTAACTCCAGAAGAAAAATACCCAGACCCGAGAGGACGAAATATGAAAACAACTCCCGGTAGCGTGTATACTGCTGCGACTTGATTTCCGTTTTCTCCAAACCGGAGATCTGGTCATAAATCTCCGCCAGCATCTTTGGTGTCTTGGCGCGGAAATACAACCCGCCGGTTAAGTCTGCTATTTCCTTTAACATTTCCTCGTCGATCTGCTCCGGCAAGTACCGATACCGCTTGCCGAAAATGGGGTCATCGATGGGATATGGCGCCTTGCCCGGCTTGCCCACGCCTACGGTATAGATTTTCACGCCGAGAGCTTTGGCCATTTCGGCGGCGGGAACGGGATCGGGAAAACCAGCGTTGTTAATCCCATCGGTGAGCAGGATCATTACCTTCGATTCGGCTTTCGAGTCGCGGAGACGGATCAAGCCGGTGGCGACCGCCAGACCGATGGCGGTGCCGTCCTCCAGCAGGCCGAAGTTGACGTGGTCAAGAAAATTGATCACCACCCCGTAGTCGAGGGTCAGGGGACACTGGGTGAACGCCTGCCGGGCGAAGACGACCAACCCGATGCGGTCATTGGTCCGGCCGGAAACGAAGTCCTTGATCACCTCTTTGGCCACGGCCAACCGGTTTTCCGGCCTGAAATCTTCAGCCTTCATCGAGCTGGAGATATCCAACACCAGCATGATGTCGATGCCCTCGGCCGTGACCTCATGGATGACCGTGCCCGCCTGCGGCCGGGCAGCCGCAATGATGATCAAGATTAAGACAACAGCACGCAGCAAGATGATCAGATGCCTCTGGCGGACCCGCGCAGTCCGCCTGACCCCGGACACCAACCGGGTGTCCGAAAATCGGATCGGCGTTAGGTGCCCGTGGCGCCGGACGAAATAAATATACAAAATCACCGGCACGACGATAAGCAAGACTAGCAAAATCGGTGTCGCCAATCTGAATATCATAATCAGTGAGATCCCCGGCGCCGGCTGATCTATCCTTCAGTGCCCGTCTTCCTGGCGACCGGCGTTTGCTCTTTTGCAACCAGCGTCTCGATCCTTGTCCGCTCAACAAACCGCCACACCCAATCAAAATCATCCGGCGGCCTTTCCGGCGGTGGGGCCAACCGCGCAAACTTGACCAGATCCGCAAGCTCCAGGAAATCCACGGTCTCCTCCCGTTGGCGTTCCCCGAGCGGCAGGTTCGGCAGAATCACCTTCACTTCCGTCGTTGTGGCCTCCAACGTCTCGACACCATAGCGGCCGTCGAGGTAGCGGCGGAAAATCTCGGTCAAGGCGAAATACCATTCACGCCATCTCTTTTCCGGGAGGCAACCGGAGTTTTTCAATTCGGTCAGCTCGTCAAATGCGCGTTCCCCGGGTGGGCGGGTGTCTTCCACGGCCCTTTCCTGCACCCGTCGACGGCGGAGGACAAACCATAGCACCAGCGCAGCAAGAAGCGTTGCCCCGGCGAGATAATAGTACACTGCCCGGCTGAGCGGAACATGGTACGGTGGTTTTATATCCCGGATGTCGATCGTGTCGGCGCCGGCCTCGCCGAGGAGGCTTCTTACGCTGATGAAAATCGAATCGGAAGACGCTGACCCGCTCCGGCCGGCGGAGTCGGTAAACGCAACCCTCAGCGGAGGAACCACCCAGCGGCCGGTCGTCCAGGTGGTCAGGTTGTACCAGAACCGGCTTACCCGGCGACCCGAATCGTCGATGATGGGATCAAGACGCGCGTAGTCTTTGACTTCGAAAATACCGAGCAATTCCTCGGCCTGAGGCAAAACGACATCCAGGGTAGTATCGGCGGTAACGACGACCTCAAGGTTGACCCGGTCACCGATGGTGATCTCGGTCCGGTCCACGCGGGCGTCGACCGAGACTCCCGGCGCATCCGCCCCCACCGCACGAACAAGCACCACCGCCAGAGACAAAATCAACAATTGTCGGAGCAAGATCTTGTTTTGTTTCATCGGCCGCACAGTTGGTCACCTCATATAACCTTTAATCAAAAGATGAATCCGCCAGAGTACCAGATTGCCCCGCCGGTCAACTATTACTTGAGGCGTTCTTCGTAAATCGTTACCGGCTCGGCCGTAATAAGGTTATCGACTAACTCGTTATATTTCTCGCGTTGCTTGACGCGCCGGTATTCCTGCTCAACCCGCGCTCTTATTTCCTCAAAGGGCCGATCACCAAAAAGGTCCGATTTATGTGCCCGGTAAAACAAGTCCACGTCGGCCTCAGTCCCCGTGAACTTATCGAGGATCTCGGTCTTGAGGATGTCATCAAGCACAAGTTGCTTTTTCAAATCAGCGTACTGGCGAATGAGTTCCGGTTTGCGGTCAATGCCCCGCCGGACGGCTGATTTATAGAGCAACTCCATCCCCACATATTGCCGCACGAACTCGACTTTCTTTTCCGCGGTGACGAACGCGCCCTGCAGGGCAACAGGGAGTTTCTGCAATTCGCGTTCGACTTCGGACAGCGTAATCTCCCGTTCCCCGATACGGGCCACCACGACCTCACCGGGCGGGGCCTTCTTTCTTGCATCAGGGGCAGTGTAGTTGGCCAGTTGGCGGGCGGCATCGAACGAACGGCCAAGATTCTCAAAACACTCCACCAGCCGCCGCCCGATCTCGCTATCCAGCGCCGGGCGAGCCCCTAGAGAACGCGAACGAACGAAATACGCCGCGGCGTTTTCAAAGTTGCCAAGTTGGTCCTGGTATATTTCACCGATGGTGAAAGCATAATTCGCGCGCTTGCTATCGGGGATTGCTGCATTGTCCACCAGCAGGGCGAATTCCTCGATCGCCGCCTGGTAAAGCTTATTGGTCTGCAATTCGGCGGCGCGCCTTACCCGCGCCTCCCAATCATCCTGGGTAATTACTTCTCCCCGGCCGAAAAAAGCCAGCGCGGCAAAGAGCGCCGCCAGACCGGCCAGGATTACCGCAAGCCAGTTGACTACCTTTCCAGACTTATCCCCCGACCCGCTCATCTGGTTTCTTCCCCCTGTCGGTCAAACGGCTGACGCTTACTCACCAGATTTCCCCGACACATCTGAGTCCTTTGTCTTTTCCTCGTCCTTTGTCTTTTCCTCGTCTTTTGTCTTTTCCTCGTCTTCATCTTTTAAGCCCTTGCGAAACTCAACCGTACTGCGTCCTAACCCCCGCGCCAGTTCCGGCAGCTTTCTCGCCCCGAACAAAAGCATGATGGCTAAGACAATGAGAATTATTTCCCACGGCCCCAGACTAAACATGACCCTTCTCCTTTTTTTTGGCGGTCAGATCATCCATTATATTCGAATACGTTTCTCCCGCTGGCGGAAAAACTTAATCAGCGGCTCGACGTACGACGCGCCGGTCTGCACCGCGACGGTATCCAGGTCGATCGCGCCGAAGGCCCGCGTAAGCGTCGCCTCCCGCCGCCTGGCCTGCACCGCGTACCGGTCGCGCACTTTGAGGGATGCGGTATCCACAACCACGATCTCTCCGGTCTCGGCGTCCTCCAACTCCAAAAGCCCCACGTCGACTAAGTCGCTCTCCCTCGGGTCGGTAATCTTAATCGCAATCAGATCATGCTTGCGATTGGCGATCGCCAGCTCCCGCTGATAATCCCCGGCCAGAAAATCGGAGACTAAGAAAGCCACCGCCTTGCGCCGCACGACACCCAAAAAGAAATTCAATGCCCCGGCAATATCAGTTGATTTTCCCTCCGGCTGAAAATGCAGAATCTCACGGATCAGCCGCAAAACATGCGCGCGACCCTTCTTCGGCGGGATGAATTTCTCAACACGATCGGTGAAAATTATCATCCCCACTTTGTCGTTGTTCTTAATCGCGGAAAACGCCAGCAGCGCACACAACTCGGCGGCCATCTCCCCTTTCATCCTCTCCCGCGTGCCGAACCTTCCGGAGGATGAGGCATCGTACAGGATAACCACCGTCATCTCGCGTTCTTCCTTGAACTTCTTGACGAACGCCGACCCGGTGCGCGCGGTGACGTTCCAGTCGATCAGCCGGATGTCGTCTCCGGGGAAATACTCGCGAACCTCCTCGAATTCCATTCCCTGGCCTTTGAATACCGAATGGTATTCCCCGCCGAAGACGTCATTGACCAGGCGCTTGGTTCTAATCTCGATGCGCCGGATTTTGGCCACCAGTTCACGAGGGAGCATCTTGTCTCACTCTTTAAGGGACTTCAATCTGGTCGAAGATCTTCTTGACGATATCGTCTGCGGTCATCTCCTCGGCCTCGGCCTCGTATGAAATGATGATTCGATGCCGCAGGACGTCCAGCCCGATTGACTTGACATCCTCGGGCGTTACGAATCCTCGGCCGCGCAGGAAAGCATGTGCCTTAGCGGCCAAGTTGAGGTAAATCGACGCCCGCGGTGAAGCGCCGTAGGAGATTAGATCTTTGATGTCCAGCCCGTACGCCTCCGGCCGCCGGCTGGCAAAGACGATATCCACGATATAGTCTTTGACCTTGTCGTCGATGTATATCTCGGTAACCACCTTGCGCGCGCGAAGAATGTCCTCGGGTGAAACAACCGGTTCAACCGTGAATGTCGCCCCCACCGTCATGCGATCCATGATCTGGCGTTCTTCGGCCTTGTTCGGGTAGTTTATCTTGAGCTTGAGCATGAACCGGTCAATCTGTGCTTCCGGTAAGGGATAAGTCCCCTCCTGCTCAATGGGATTTTGTGTGGCCAGGACCAGAAACGGAACCGGAAGCTTGTGCGTTTCCTCGCTGATTGTGACCTGCCGCTCCTGCATGGCTTCTAAAAGTGCCGACTGCACCTTGGCCGGGGCGCGATTGATCTCATCGGCTAAGATGATATTGGCAAAAATCGGCCCCTTCTTTGTGGAGAACGCTCCGGTCTGCATGTTGTATATGACTGTGCCGATGATATCGGCGGGGAGAAGATCGGGCGTAAACTGCAACCTTTGAAACTTGGCCCGGATCGCGTTGGCGAGCGTGCTGACTGACAGCGTCTTGGCCAGCCCGGGCACGCCCTCCAAAAGCAAATGCCCGTCGGCCAAAAGCCCGATTAACAGCCGTTCAATCAGGTAAGTCTGTCCCACAATCACCGTGCCGATCTGCTCGATCAACCGGCGACAAAACCCACTCTCCGTCTGAACTCGATTCTGTAACGCTTCAATATCAGGGTGCATCGTACGTCTCCCTTGAACGATTTAACCAGTGGCCCGCCTGAAAGTTATCCTTTCACCACCGGGGGCCAGGCACATGTCATATATACACTAAGAGCCGTCCGGCGGTTTCACCCACGCCTGCACTGTCTCAAATGCGTTTTCCATCGTCGCGATATCAACCCGACCGCCTCCAAAACGGGCATTCTGACACTCAGTCAGCGTCGCCCGGACTCGGCCGATCACCTCATCATCGACGCCGCTTTCATCCAGGATATTGGCCACCTCCCGGGGTGTTTTACCTGCCAGCCGCCGCCCCGCCCTGGCCTCCCACAGGCCCAGGATAATCTTTTCCAGGTCGGTATAAAACTGCTCCCCACGGTCCTCCCGCTTGAGCGGCTGCAAGGCCTCAAGCAACTGGGCGGCTTCATCCTCCGGTGTCTGGTGCAACTTTCTGTTTTTAGCTGCCTGCCTCCGGATTTGAGCGATTCTCAACGCGGCGAAGACAACCACCCCGGCGATAATCAACGCCAGCAGGTATGGCCAACCCCGCCGGTAATCAAAAGGCGGCTCGGGCGCCGCCGCGATAGCCAGGAACATCGGCGAGCCAACAACCGAATCGGTCACTTCGGTCTCGGTGTTGGTATAGACAATCACCGGAGGCACAATCTGTGTCGACCCAGGCTGCACGCACACAAAACTGAAATGCCAGCTCTTCTCCGAAACGAATGCGCTATCCTCAAGCCGCGCCTGCCCCCCCACACTCTGCCCGGCCAATTGCAGATACGGATTATCCCCCGGCCGAGGCGTGGAAAATCGATACATCTCCTCCCCACCTTCCCAACGAGCCATCACGCGCAGTACCAACGTATCAGCGACCCGCAGTGCCGTCCCCGACAGCTCACTGGAAACCGTAATCCCCCCCGCTGACCCCTCAAGCCCAAGAAGTAGAACCCCCGCCGCCAGCCACGGAGCAATTCGCCGCGTCATCTCTAATCGAGCACTCATAGACTACCAAGTTTATATTATGATGTCCGTAGGTCAAGTGCAATGCTGCGCCCCGTCCGAGATCTGGCACCGGTGGCCAAGTCGCCGACGGACACATCAAGCTAACGTGAGTGCTTGTCAACACTCAAAGAAACTGTTTACTTATGCCAAAACTGGAAAGCCGACTCTTGGTGACTCCCCCTTGACAGGAATAGGTGTGGCCATGCTGCAAATTATCACTGGAAGCCTTCTGCTTAGCCTGGTTCATGCCGCTATCCCCAATCATTGGCTTCCCCTGGTGGCCATAGGTCGGGCGGAAAAATGGACCAGGACGGAGACCTTAGCAGTCACGGCAATAACCGGATTTGCCCACACGATGAGCACAATTCTTATTGGATTGATCGTTGGCTTGCTCGGCTACAGACTTTCTGCGCAATTCTCGTTTATTACCTCGGTCATCGCGCCGCTGACCCTAATCGTATTAGGTGTTGTCTACCTCGTCCTTGCGGCAAAGGGAGGTCGCCGCCATCACCATCATTTCGGGCAAACCAAAAATAAGGCCAAGGTTTCCAAACCGGCGATCGTGGTTTCTCTTTCCATTGCCATGTTCTTCTCCCCCTGCATCGAGATCGAGGTCTACTTCTTTTCTGCGGGCACCCAGGGTTGGGCGGGGATCTGGATTGTCTCAACAATCTATCTTTTCGTGACCGTCTTGGGCATGCTGTTGCTCGTTGACCTTGGGCTTAAAGGAGCCAAAAAGATACGCTCACAGTTTCTTGAGCATCACGAAAAAACGATAACCGGTATCATCTTAATTGCGACCGGCATTGCCGCTTACCTTATAGAGGCTTGACCTGAAGCCGTTGGCCCACCAATAACACAGATACAAACTCAACAGAACCATCTAAAATCCCCGAAGGGGATCAACCTGAATAGGGGACTGTATCAAAAGGGTGGCCACTGAGGATCAACCTTCGATTGTAGGGGCGACCCCGTGTGTGTACGGTACCATGACATCCGAAACACATTGTACCACGACATCCACTACACCTCAAGGTTGATTTTTGGGCTGAACCAGAGGCATGGTTCTGCCGGTTGCTAAA
>Ga0114920_10000148_pt1 | contig 31189 bp, 50 predicted proteins | sample ChitaG_FD_88683 | JGI IMG/M metagenome (GOLD analysis project Ga0114920, IMG submission 88683) | Deep subsurface microbial communities from South Pacific Ocean to uncover new lineages of life (NeLLi) - Chile_00310 metaG | ecosystem: Environmental > Aquatic > Marine > Oceanic > Sediment ...
GTCGATTGGGTCCACATAGACGAAGAACCGAAGGACCAGAGCATCAGGCCCCAGGTTCTGACTCGTACGATCAACGGAGACAGAGGCAATGGTGGCAGGATCATTTACACCTTCACTCCCGAGAACGGCAGGACCGATCTAGTTATAAAGTTCATGGATGACCCCAGCCAGGATCAGTTCTTCATGCGTAAAGGGTGGGACGATGCCCCTCACATGACTCCTGACAAGCGAACCCGGCTCTTCGCTCAATACCCAGAGCATCAGCGCAAAATGAGGACACAGGGCGAGCCAATGCTGGGGCATGGCCGCATCTATGACATTGCTGATGAGTACGTTGAATGCGACCCATTCGAGATCCCCGCCTTTTGGAATGTCATATGTGGTCTAGACTTCGGGTGGGACCATCCACAGGGACTAATCAAACTGGCAATCGATCCAGACAACGATATTATCTATCTGGTCAATAGCTGGAAGGCCTCCAAAGTTAGCGCAAACGATGCTTTCGGAGCTACCCAGGCATGGTCCAAGGACATACCCATAGCGTGGCCCCAGGACGGACTACAGCACGAGAAGGCCAGGGACAGCTCCGTGCAGTTAAAGGACCATTACGTCAAAGCCGGGTTCAAAATGGTCGAAAGCCATGCGACATGGATGAAAGGCGGTAACTCCGTGGAGGCTGGAATCTATGAGATATTGGACAGGGCCCGCAAAGGCCTGTTCAGGATATTCCGGGGGCAGAATGATTTCATGGACGAGTGGAGGCAGTACCACCGAGACGAGGGAGGCAAGATAGTCAAGGTGCGTGATGACCTCCTGGACCCAGTAAGGTATGCTATAATGATGAGTAGGTACGCCAAGGCCAAGGGCAGTATAGGAGCCCCGACAAAGGTGAGGATGCCGCAGCCGTTGAAGGCCAGGGAGCGGCGAAGATAAACACAACCCGACATCCACACAGAAGAGGCTCCCACGACGGGGGCCTTTTTTGTGCTGACTTTTCGCTTGACGATAGCTCTAGGGTAAGTTATGGTTAGGTACACACTAACGAGAGGAGGGCATAATAATGTGGTATGTTCTTAACAGACTGTTTGGCTGGGATTATGTGGCATGGTCAAACTCGGCGGCCCAAGGAGTGGCTCGCGTACACAATGACGGTACAGGCAGATGTTATTACTGGAGATACAAGGGCACTCAACTGGCAGACGAAATAAAAACAGAAGAACAAGTGTTTTGGCTGACATGTGAACCGTCTAAGTACTTAGTTAAAACGGAGGCCCAATGAAAAACCTAACCCCCGGCTGCTACTGCATCCATGAGTGGAAGAGGCGGAAGGATGAATCACAGACCCGTGCATACAGCCCAGGCATGCAGCGTCTTAGGGATGCCGAGCGAGCGCGCACCGCATATGTGTCATCATTATTGCAAGGAGTTGGAGCTATAGAACCCCGACCATCTAGTCCCCAGCCAGAGAGCCCAAAAAACCCATGGTGGAGGTTCTGGAAATGACACCACAAGACATCAAGGCCATCCGCCTCCGCAAAGGATGGACGCAGACCGAGCTAGGCGACTACTGCGGCGTCCTGGGTCAGGCTGTGTGCCATTGGGAGCGTGGGAACAAGCCACCGGGGAGGCTTGCGCGGAAGAGGTTGGAGGAGTTGACAAGCCAGGAAGGTGGAATCAGGTGATGCACATAGGCTACCTTGAAGACGGGAGAAAGATACTCATATCAACATCTAAATTTGAAATATTGCACCTCACGAAAGACGGGAAAGAAGAGCCAACGTTATATGCTGTCGTACTAACAGAGGAAATGGAGAACGTTATAAGACAAGGCAACTACGGATTGAGCGCATAATAGCACCTACAACAACACGGATATTTGCAGAAGAAGGGCGGTTCCCAATCCGGGGCCGCCTTTCTTTGTGCCTAAATAATAACCATTGCGATAAACGAAACGAAATGCTAATATAGCCGCATTAGGCGCAACGTATCAGGGGGCCGTGCGGCATATGGATCTAAAGAAACTAAAGTCGCTTCACGATAAAGCCTTTTCGCACGGTCAGGTTGTCCGCGAACAGGCAGCTAATGACAGCACCTTCTATTGGATAACGCAATGGGATGACAACTCCCTGTCTGACTCGCAAAGCCTCTTCCGTGGTGAATTCAACATCATCCGCAAAGCTGGCAGGCAGATCATGGCTGACCTTGCCTCCAATCCCGTCTCTATAGACTTCTCTCCCAAAGCCGACAGCCGAGACGATGGTGCTGACCTCATCGACGGCCTGTATCTGTCCAGTCTCCGCAACAACCAAGCTATAGAGTCCTTTGGCAATGCCGACAACGAGGCTGTTGTGTGTGGCGTAGGTGCTTGGGTCCTCTACACCGATTACGAGTCTACGCGTAGTGGCGACAACCACCAGGTAATCCTCCGCAAGCCTGTCTATGAAGCCAACAACGGCCTCTTCTGGGACCCCAACGCGAAGCTGGCCGACAAGTCAGACGCCGATTATGTGTCTGTACTCTATACCTATTCGGAAGACGGATACAACAAGCTCGTTGAAGACTTGACCGGCGAAGAGTCTACGGGCATGGGTCCATCCTTTGCTTCGCCCGATGAGTCCTACGTGTTCCCCTGGTTCGGAGAGAATGCCAAGGTTTACGTTACGGAATTCTATCACCGCGAGAAAGTCAAAGACAAAATTTTAACTATGGTTGATCCGTTCGACCAGACGTTGCAGCTTCGGGAGTCGGATCTCGAAGATGTAATGGATGACATGATTGACTCTGGTTACACCATCGAGTCGGAAAAAGTCATTGAGCGGTGGCAGGTCACTAAGTACATAGCTTCTGGCAGTGATATTCTCAACGGTGAAATAGGGGAAGATGGCGATAGGGTAGGCGAGGTAATAGCAGGTGAGAATATCCCTGTGGTTCCAGAGTACGGGGAACGTGCCTTCATCGAAGGTGAAGAGTATTACGAAGGCATCACCCGCCTTGCCAAAGACCCACAGCGTCTCCGTAATTTCCAGATGTCCTACCTTGCCGACATCGTAAGTCGTTCGCCCCGGCCTAAGCCCATCTTCTTCCCGGAAGAGATTCAAGGCTTTGAGCATATGTATGAGGAGGCCGGGTCAGAAAACAATCTGCCGTATTACCTGAGAAATAGACTCTCGGCAAACGGAGAGCCTCTTAACATGGGCGATCCTGCACGGATGCCCGAGCAGCCTATACCCTCTGCACTCATTGCATCAATCAACCTCTCCCGTGAAGCCGTGGCCGATGTTGCTAACCCTGGCCTTCCTCAAGACATAGCGGATCCTGACCTGTCCGGTAAGGCCGTGTATGCCCTCCAGAACCGTCTCGATCAGCAAAGCATGGTCTACCAGACGAACCGGAAACACGCAAGGCGCAGGGATGCCGTTATCTACGCTTCCATGGCATCAGAGATTCACGACGCCCCCCGGAATGTGACTATCACCAAGCCGGATGGGGCTAGGGAGAACGTGCAGATTATGGAGATGGTGATCGACAAGGAGACGGGTGAGCCTACCGTCCTTAACGACATCACCAACATGGAGTTTGAGGTATTTGCCGACATTGGGCCTTCCTACACATCCCAGAAGCAGCAAGACCGCGACTCTCTCGAAACCCTCATCAGCAGACTTCCTACTGGCGACCCCATGGGGAACGCTCTCATGCTGAAGTACATTATGCTGATGGATGGTATCTACTTCGAGGACATGCGCAAATATGCCAATAAGCAGCTCCTCCTCACCGGCATCAAAGAGCCTGAGACAGACGAAGACAAGGCCATTGTCCAGCAGGCGCAGGAAGCCTCACAGGGCCAAGATGATCCCAACATGGTACTTGCCATGGCAGAGGACAAGAAGGGCGATGCGGCGTTGATGGAGGCCCAGCGGAAGGGTGTCGAGACGAAAGCCAAGATTGTCAACGAGCAAGGTAAGCTCCAAGTGTCTGTCTTTGAAGCTCAGACCGGCAGAATGAATAGCCAAGTTGACGCTGAGAAGGCTGGAGCAGACATCAGATATAAAAAAATAGAGACATTCGGCAAGCAGCTTGAGAATGCCGCTAAAGCATCAGGTTTTCGGGCTAGTGTGAATCAGCCCAGACTATAGCACCACCCTACAGAGGCGTCCTGGTTAAACGCAACGCTACCCATAGCGCAAATGGGGCTATCGTGGCAACGACGAGAGGACAACGTTGATGAGTATGACTCTGGCAGAGCTGAAGGAGCAAAACGCTGCAAAAGAACTTGAAGCCGCAAAGCCTCCGCAGGCTGAGGCGGAAGAGGAAGAGATTGTAGCGGATGAGGTGGCAACGGACGAACCCGGCAAGGTTGCGGAACCTGGCGGGGAAGACGATACCATCGAATCAGAGCCCTGGATGCTCAGCGATGAACAGACATCGCAGGAAGAAGGCGGCGAAAAGGCATTCACCGGAAGCGATATCGCAGCGGCAAAGAGAAAGCTGCGCGCTAAGCTCGAAAAGAGCAACGATGAAGTTGCAGATCTCCGAGCCGAAATCGAGAAACTGAAGACGCAAAGGTTGGCTCCGGCAGCAAGTCACGACTCGCACCAAGCCATTAAGCGGCCCATGCTCAACGATTTCGACACCACCGATGAGTACGGGGAAGCTCTTGACGAATACATCGAGGCCAAGACCCTGGCAACGGTGCAGAAGGCGACCAACGGGCAGGCACAGACAGCCCAGCAGGAGCAAGCCAAGGAAGCATTTACCGCCGCCGTAGATCAGCATTATGAAAGGGCCGCAACCCTGGCTGAGAAATATGGCATCACCGCAGAAGTCTATCAACAGGCAGACCTTGCGGTAAGGACAGCCATCGAACAGATTATGCCGAACCAAGGCGATTTGGTTACTGACCAACTCATCAACTCCATCGGTGAGGGTTCGGAAAAAGTCATGCTCTACGTGGGCAGAAACAAGGGCAAGACTGCGCAGCTCCAGCAGGCCCTTTTGTCGGATCCCACCGGCATGAAAGCTGTTGCATTTCTCGGCAGGATGAGCGGCGAAGTCACCGCACCTAAAAAACGAAACAGTCAAGCACCTAAGCCTGCAACGCAGCTTAAAGGTGGATCAGCCGTGCCAGTGTCAGCCGAAGCCAAAGCATTGAGAAAGACGTATCAGGCTGCGAAAGGCAATCCCCAGGCACGATACGATGCACGGAAAGCAGCAAGGAAGGCAGGGCTTGACCCTAGCGACTGGTAAGGAGTCAAGAAATGGCAGATACAGGAAAGATTGTTGAGGTCCTCTTTGAGAAGACCATCGAAACTTACGAGCATCAGGAGCAGCTCCTCGGGCTGGTGAATCACTTCGAGCCCCCTAGTGACAGGATGCAGAACAGCAACAACTTCATTTGGCGACCGGTGCAGCAACATGCGCCGATCATCGACGGTTTTGATGTTTCGGGCAAAGCTACCGACATCATTGAGGAAACCTACCCGGCTATCCTCGGCACTCCCGCGAATGATGTCTTTACGCAGCGCGTCGATGATCTCCGTGACCTCCAGTTCTGGGAGCGTCGTGGCGAGCAGTCGGGCATGAGGCAGGCAACCGAGCTCAACAAGAGGATTGCGGCTCTGGTTGCAAATACCGGCTCTCTTTTCTACCGGTCCAATGCGTCCAGTGGTTATCCCTTCATCGCTGAGGGTCAGGCCATCCTCAATGAGCGGCAGTCGGCTCCTGACATGCGTTACTTCTGCCTCAACGACAGGGACACCCTGACCTACTCCAGCGATCTTGCTGCACGGCAGACCCTCCAGGGCCGCCCCGAGGATCAGGCGTGGGTCAAGGGGCAGATCGGCACTAACGTTGCAGAATTCGACGTTATGACTGGCTCTTATCTCCCCAACCTCACCGGAGGGGCTAACCCTGCAACGACCGTCACGGCAGATGTAAGCGAGGTGCCCGAAGGCGGTAGCGTCAATGCAACCACCGGCGTTGTCACCAATGTGGACTATCGTATCGGCACCATCGCAGTCACGGCGACCGCATCGTACAATGTTGGAGATAGAATTTCCTTTTCCAACAGCGCCGTGCCGGTGCAGTCTGTCGGACTTGCCGACAAGAACCCCAGCGGGGAGGCCATGACCTTTGTCATTACGGCCATCCCTGACGGAACCACCATTCAGGTGTTCCCGAAGCCGATTGCCCTGGATGATTCTGCACTCTCTGACCTGGAAGCGGCTTATGCCAACATCGACACCCAGATCCTCAACACTGCAACTGTTGACCGTCTCAACGTCGATGCCAGCGCCAAGGTCAATATCTTCTGGTGCAAGAATTCCATCGAGGTTCTCGGAGGTGATGCCCCCATTCAGCTCCTCAGCGAGTTCGGCGGGATGAAGGTTATCTCCAGCACCATGAAAAACGGCCAGAAGATGTACATGGCATACGACGGAGATATCGACACTCTCAACTTCAAGTGCCGCCTCTTTACTTGGTACGGCCTCACTAATGCCAACCCTTCGGCAAACGGTGTTGCCATTTCCTTCTAAGCCAACGGCGGGGGCCTCAAAACCCCCGCCGCAGTGAGGAGAACGCTATGACTACTAAGAAATTCGTCCAAACATGCACAACTCTTGAGACTACCAATAGGGTGATCGCCAGCCTTGCGGCTAGTCTTGTTCCCCCCGAAAACACCTATTATGTCTCTCGCAACGTGGGAAAGTCTGGCGATGGGAAGTCGTGGGACGAGGCTTTCGTCACAATCGGAGAGGCAGTTGCTGCGGTAAACCTCGCGTATGATCTGGCTCAATTCCCGACCCGTGGGCGGAATACGGTTATTGTCGTTGACGAAGGGTGGTACTCTGAGACTCCGCTCACCCTCACCGCAAGTGATTGCCATATCATCGCAGCCGCTCCAGGCTCTCACGATTCCACAGTCTTGTACGGAAGTGCTACGGCTGGCGGCTTTGACGGGCCTTCCGGTGCTCCTGCATTGACCTCCACCGGCAGCAACAACACTATCGAAGGGTTGGGCATGTTCACGCATGACCCTCTCTTCCCGAGCCTGTCGCTCGGAGTGAATGGTACTGCCAGCTTTGGGAACAAGGCTGTCGGATGCAGCTTTATTCGAGACGTGGATGATGGCTCTCTTGGTGGAGTCCTGGATCTTGGCGAAGATGGGTCCGTTATTGAAGGCTGCTTCTTCTCTACGTCCTGCAAAGACTACGGCATTCGAACCGCCTCAAATGGCCTCACCAACCCAGTCAATCCGGTCTACAAATTCAACAGGTTCGTGGGCTGTCCCGCTGGAATCGTTCAGGATGCAGGGCATGATGTGTTCTGCCATGGAAATTGGTTCATGGACGATACTTCCGATAGGCCCGGAACTATGGCGACTCCGATTGTCTGCAATGCTACCAGTAACTATTCCTCGTCCAACTGGAGCATGTCTACCAACAAGGCTGGCATTGTGACAGGAGCCGGAACCATTGCCGAAGCTGGCAACTACGGTACTGACTCCGCCACCTAAACACACGGCGGGGGCTTAACGGCCCCCGCCCGTAATGAGGAATGCCATGGCGTGTGTACTCTACAAATGCGGCGATGAAAAAGAAATCAGGGGAGTCATGTGCAAAGTTGGCAGATTCCCAGCTAACCAAGTTCAGCAGAGGAAAGATGAAGGATGGGTATCTGACCCTCAGACGCTCTATCAGATCCCGACCGAAGAAGATGCAGACTCCAACGGGACCGGCAAACTGAGCAATCAAGAGATTCGCGCAGCGGCACAGGTTGCTGGTATCGAGGATTGGGACACAGCTCGAATCAAACGTCTCAAGAAGGAACTAGGCTATTATGGCTAAAGGCGATCTCAAGGGCGACTTCATAAACGAAGCTTATTCTCAGATGAGAATATCAGGCCTCACCGTAAATCCAACCTCCGAGGATCTGGAAGTTGCACTGATGCGCCTGGAAAACATGATGGCAGAATTGAGCGGGCGCAGCATATGCGTGGGTTATAGCTTTGAAGATGATCCTGACCCCAACAGTTTGCACAATGTCAACCGCGAATTCTGGCACGGCATAGCCACGAACCTTGCCATTAGACTCATACCGGACTTCAATAAAGAAGTCCCTCCGACCTTGCACATGCAGGCGAATCAAAGCCTTTCAAATATGAGTGGCAGAACTGCCCTTATCCGTCAAGTCAACTACCCTTCCCGCCAACCCAGAGGCGCAGGCAACACCCTAAGATGGGGACGGTGGGCCCGTTTCTACCATCCTCAACCTGGGGCTCCGCTCGAATGTGCTACCGTTACGATAGCTATTGATGACATCAATGATTTTGTGGAACATTTCGACGCATACCTGCGAGATGCCGAAACCATCCAGTCATACACTATTTCGGCAGACACCGGGTTAAACATCATTAGCGATTCGCTGGCGTCTCCCGATGTGCTGTATAGGATCGAGGCAGTTGGAAACGCCGATGCTACCACTAACATTTTTCAGCAAGTCACTATTATAGCGACTACTAGCACCGGACGCATAGAGACTCGACGTATCAACTTTCAGATAGTCGGAGCGGAATGATGCAGACCCCTATCAATCTCATCAAAGGCGACAGCATAGGCACTGAGACGGATTACCGTGACCAGTTGCCGGTCAACATGTATGCCGTTATCCGACAGATATTCGGGGCAGACGGCTACATGGTTCAGGAGCCTGGGTTGAGGCAGTACGGCACAGGCATTGGAATTGATAGGGGCGGGCTATGGAACGAGGAACAGGCGCAGCACTTCAGGGTGAGTGCAGCAGAAATGATCTCTGTGAGTACTGTCGGTGCCGTAACCTCACTTGGTTCTGTACCTGGGTCAGACACGGTGTCCTTGCCTTACTCGTTCAATACTCAGGGCGTGGTTGCTAATCGCAAGTTCTACCTTTACGATGCCACTAATGGATTCAGAGAGGTAACAGATTCAGACCTTGGCGATCCGCTGGATTGTGTGTGGGTCGATGGGTACTATTTCTTCACCGATGGCGCTTACATTTACCATAGCGACCTGGCCGACGAATCGTCTATTGACCCCCTCAAGTTCGCCACCGCAGAATTCATGCCTGACCCCTCTTTGGGAGTCGGCAAAACCCAGGATAACAAAGTGATCGTCTTCGGGCGCTACACCACCGAGTATTTTGTCAATGTGGCTCAACCGAACTTCGCTTTCCAGCGTGTCCCTACTAGAGCCGTCAAGATCGGGATCGTCGGCACTCACGCTAAGGCAGAGGCTGGGGATGCATGGTTCATTCTGGGGGGCCGGAAGGAAGAGGCTGTATCGGTTCATCGACTGGGGGTCGGATCGGCGGAGAAGGTGGCCACTAGGGAGATTGACAAGATCATTGGCATCTATTCTGAAACAGAGCTTTCAACGGCTGTAGTCGAGTCCTACGAGGAGGACGGATACTCCTTCATCGTGGTCCATCTCCCCGGCCATGTCCTGAAGTTCAACCTCACCTTTGCCAAAAATGCAGGCATCGCACAGGCGTGGACTATCCTGAAGTCCGATGTCGCAGGGGACAATCCATGGAGAGCCAAGCACGGTGTATTTGAGCCGCGTTTAGGCGAGTGGGTATATGGTGACAAGCTGACCAGCATCATTGGCATCCTGGACAGCACTATAGCCACACACTACGGAGATATTGCGGAATGGCTACTGCATACGCCTTTCCAGATGATCGAAGGGCACTCCATTGATGAGCTCGAAATAGAGACTTTGCCGGGGCACACTGGCACATCAGACGGCACAATATTCACATCTCTGACATACGATGGAGTGACACACGGCAGCGAATGGACGGAGATGTATGGGCTTCCTAGCGCATTTGGCAAGAGGTTCATCCTCAGGCGGCTAGGATATGTTAGCGATTGGGTAGGGTTCAAATTTAGAGGAGCCACAAGATCCAGAATGGCATTCTCCAGGGCAGTTATCAAACATGGCTGACCCGACTACAGCTCAGAGGTTGAGGGGGCTAATCCTGAGTGCTGCTGAACTCCAGCAGTTGACCGATTGGCCGGATGCTCTTATTGAGGACTACTTAACTATCCTCGAAAACCTAATCTTGCTGGCTGGCGAGATAGACACAAAAAACAACATTATCAAAAACACAATCCTTGTTACCACTTCGCCATATGTACCATTGGCTACGGATGAGGAGTTATTTATTGATACCGATGTCGGACCTATATCAATAACTCTTCCAGTTGGCATAGATGGCACAAACTACCGGATGATAAATGTCGGGTCTTCTGGCAATGATGTTACACTCATCCCGGCATTGACAGACAAGCTTTTTGGTGAGAATGCGAACGAGAGGATTGCTGACTCGGAAGTTTTGCTTATGACATTTGAGACTACAGAGGGCTGGTACTGATGAGCAGAATTCGTGAAATAGAAACCATTGACAACGCCAAAGTGTCAACAGACAACTCTTCATCTGCTTTCCTTGGTGCCGGAATAGCGTTTGAAGGTACAGGCGAAGACGTTATTGACTTTGGGACTATTGAGGTTTCTGTTTACTCTGATGTAGCTTCAGCCGTAGATGGTCTATCCATCGAGTTCTCGTCTGATGGTACGAATTGGGACCACAAAGACGTTTACACTGTTCCAGCAGCAACTGGCAAGAATTACAGTGTTCAAAGGGTTGCGGAATGGTTTCGTATTGTCTATACCAACGGAGGAGATCCGCAGACAGAATTTAGACTTCAGACCATTCTAAATAAATACTACATCAAGCCTTCCTCTCATCGCCTTAAAGACGATATAAACAGTGATGATGATGCAGAGTTAGGGATATGTATCATAAAGACTGAAGGTAGTTCACCGGAAAACTACAAAACCGTGAGTGCCCAATATCCTCTACCCACAGACGGAGACAGCGTTTACTCTAAAGACATATGGGCAGACGAAAGCAACATTGGAAACTTCAGCGGGTTAATAACTGATCCATTTGATAACCTCCACACGACCATAGTAGACAGCACGGCCAACAACCCTAAGATAATATTGATTCATTTCCAGCGCACTATATTTACGTCTTCTATTGGGATAGGTGCCACATCTGGGGACTTCTCTAATGTGAAGATTGAGCTACTAGGAAGCTCAGGCGCAGTAAGGCAGACGATAGACGAGAGCGCAGACAACACAAAATATACGTCAAGAAACTTTGAGTTTGCACCAGATGCAACGAATGCAGTTCGTATATCATTCTTTACTGCTGATGCAGTGTCAATGTCAAACATCATTGCTAGGAAAGCTACAAGTGTCGATGCTAGGCTATCAGCAATAAGCGAGTTAACAAATAAAGTTGAGGATATAGGAAGCTTCAGGGGAGCCATAAATGTCAATCTGGCCCTAGTCCATCAGACTGGTATAAATGAATATTTCAGAAGAGATCTCGGAGCTTCAACAACTATATCGATAGCCGCAACCGCTGGCGATACAGATATAAACGTAGTAGATTCCACCGGATTTGTCATAGGTGATTTTCTGCGGATTGAATCTGACCCTATCACTAGGGGGCATTTTCACATAATAAATGTTGTGGCAAATGTGATTACGCTCAGCAGGCCGTTGGATAATGATTTAATAATTGGAGACAGTATAATCGAAACTGATTTCCAGATGGTAGATGTTGGTACCCTAGCAGCACCAATAGCATTTAGGATTGCTCCGCCGTCAAGCGAACGCTGGCAGATAACTAGGCTTATGACAACAATGCTGGACGCTACAGCAATGGATGACGGCAAGTTCGGAGGCATGTCAGCACTTCCTAATGGATTTGTACTCAGAGTTAACAATGATGGAGTAATTACCACACTGACACACTGGAACACCAATTTAGACATGAAGGATGACATGTTTGACGTTGAGTATGCTGACAAGGCACCAGCGGGTCAGTATGGGTTATCTGCTCGTTGGACACTGACTCAGGCGCAATTCGTGGCAGACCTCGATGGAGCCACCGGAGACTATCTGGAAGGACTGAACCAAGACGATACTACGCCTCTGGATGAGTTCAAGATAAAAGCTCAAGGCAGGCTGTTTGGAGGGTGACGATGATTCCTAGGAAAGTATTGATAGTCAGGTTGTGAGATTCTCGATAATGTGAGACAATGCACCAATGTTTCAAGAGATGTCAGACATGCAGGAAGCTGAACGTCTGGGGTTACCCGTAACCTCCGACTATTTGGTCTTCAGATACATTCCAGGTAATGGGTCGGTCTTCTTCTCTGCGACACGACAGGGCGATGCGGTCACTATCCATATAGCCGCAGACAGGACCGGGAAGAGCAAGCTCCGGGAGGCTGTAGATAGATTTTGCAGCAAAATATTTCTAGACTTCCCATGGTGCAAGATCATAATGGGGGTTGTCGGCCCAAGGTCAGTGGTAAATCTAGCCCTTAAATGTGGCTTCCACATTATAGGGACTATGGACATAAAAGACACCGAGTCAAAACAGAACGCAAAAATAGTTGGGAGGTGGCGGCATGAGTTTTGTGCAGAAAGCATGGGACGATATAAGGGGCAAGACGGCAGCTAAAGCAGCAGGAGAAGCATCTGAAGTTTCTGCGGCTTCTCAAGAAGAAGCTCTTCAGTATCTCAGGGAAACCGAAGCCCTACCTCAAGAACTCAGAGAGAGCGCACTCTCCCAGCTAGGATCAATTTATGGTCTTCCTGGCTTTGGGGCGGGAGAGGAAGGTGCGGTGCCTGGGGCAGGTCGAGAAGAGTTTATAGCAGGCCTCCGAACAGATCCATTCTATTCAGAGCTTGTAGGGGCAGGAGAAGAGGCCGTGCTAAGGGGCGCAAGTGCTACAGGCGGACTCAGATCAGGATCCACTAGTGAAAACCTTGCTAGGGTCAACCAGGACGTATTGAGGGGGCTCTATCAGGAGAGGGTGGGCGGTCTTACTGGTCTGGCAAACCTACCCTCCTACGCTCCGCAGATAGCCGGTGGAATAGCCGGGGTAGGCCAAACTCTAGCCTCTGGAATTACCGCCGCTGGCCAGGCTAGACAATCAGGAATAGGTCAAGTGGCTGGCCTCGGGCTTCAAGCTGCTAAACTCTTTATTTGAGGTGACGATATGTCCAACGGAAACCCTTTTTATGTCGAACCTCTCGGAGGGTATGGCCCCGAAATAGGCAAGGGGCTTGCAGGCCTTGGTACTGCCTTGAAAGCTCGCGTCGCTCTCAAGAAGGGCCAAGAGTTAAAAGAGGAAGGCGCTAGACTCCTCAGAGAAGGGACACCTGATGAGATAGCGGAGTTTTCTATTTCTAATCCAGATATAGGCAAATCCATACTGGAGCAAATGGATATTACAGCAAAAGGGACAGAGCAAGACGTTATCAAGACACTCCAGAAAACAATGTCAGACCCAGAAGGTACCGAAAAATATTTGACCGACAGGGTTAGCACCATAGTGGAGGCAGGCGGCAATCCATCTGACACCATTCTGGAACTTAAAAGATTTAGAGAAGACCCTGAATCTTACAGGAAATCCGTCGAGACTGCGTATTCAATGCTTGACCCGGAAGGCTACAAGTCCTATCGAACTGCCAGCGGTAAAGAGGCAGAGGAGGCGGCAACTAAATCATTACTAGGCACTGCCGACATCCAGAGTTTTGAGTATTTGACGGCAAACTTACCCCCCGAAGATAAGGCAAAAGCAAAACGCATCAAGCTGGGTCTGTCTCCTCGTGCGACAGAGAGCGCAAAACTTAAAGCTGAAAAATCATTCGCAACCGAGGCTGCAAAACTTGAGGCTAAATTAGGCTTGGAACCGCTAGTGGCTGGAGCCGTTGTCGCGGCAAAGAATCAGGCTAATGCAGCGGCTAGTGAGTTAGTTACGCAGAAATCAAACATATCGGCATGGGAAGTCTACAACGGAGCAATGAGCAATCTGGCTGCTGCTATGAGTGGCACAGCAACAGGGCCTATGGTTGGATTCATCCCCGCCATAACTGCGAACAGTCAGATTGCAGAGGGCGCAATCGCTGTTATGGCCCCTGTTCTGAAGCAGATGTTTAGAACCGCAGGAGAGGGCATATTCACCGACAAAGACCAAGAACTGCTTATGAAGATGGTGCCTACACGTAAAGATCTGCCTGAAGCTAGAACAGCCAAGATCACGGCCATCGACCGAATCGTAAGAGCGAAATTAGACATAGGAGAAGAGGGGGCTCTTGGAGGTGGCAGAGTTACAGAGGAAGAGGCCCAGCCATCAAGTGTGACATCTCAAGCGCAATATGATGCCCTGCCTTCCGGCGCGCTGTTTGTTGAAGACGGCGTACAATACAGGAAACCATAATGGCAAGCAAATACGGCGGAATCCCAACGACACAGCAGGGCAGCAAGTACGGAGGCCTTCCCGTTGAACAGGCGGCAACGTCCGACATTCCCCAAGGCTATCAGCCTCCGTCGAGGGCCGTTGTGGGCATCAGCGAAGCCCCGGCGCAAGCAGTAGAGGCACCCCTCACGGCACGGCAGGAAGCAATAAGGGAGATAGCGCAGGAGATAGGACCTATCCAAGCGGGCTTCATTGCAGCCGGGAAAGGCATGTACGACATTGGGCGCGGACTTGGCATCATAGAGCCAGCAGGCGAAGTCGAGCGAGAGGCTTACGAGGCCCTGGAGCGTGAGCGGCCTATATCTACTTTCGTGGGCGAAGTCGCGGGAGAAGCAGCACCTTTTGCTGCTCTAGGGCCCATTGCTGGTGGTGTAAGAGCATTAGGAGCGCGGGCAATACCTGCATTGGCTGGACCTGTTGGGTTGTCCGCTAGAGTTGCCGGGACAGCCGGTATAGGCGCATTAGAAGGAGGCATCCTAGCAGGAGCAGAGGAGGCAGGATTTGAAGACACAGCAAAAGCAGCGGGTTTCGGTGGATTGGTGGCGGGTGGCGCGGAGCTTCTTATTCCCGTTGTTGGTCGCCTTGGCGGTAAGATTGTTCGCAAGGTAACAGGCAAGCAGCCCAAGGGCTCTCTTGTCCGACCCGATGGAATGCCTACCGACGAAATGGCGGACGCCCTAGAGAAGGCTGGCATGACCTGGGAAGACATGAAGCTTGACGCCCAGGACCTAATAGCCAAGCTGGAACCTGGCACGATACCGGAGCAGGCCGCAAGGCTGGCAGGCTTTGAGCAGATTGGAGCCCCGGCACTAAAGGGCCAAATCAGCAAGGAGTTCGCACAGAGGAAGCTTGAGCAGGGGCTTATCGAATCCGGCACAGAAGCAGCCGGTGAGCCTGTGCGCCAAGTCTTCAAACAGCAGAGCGAGGCCATCAGGGGAGAGCTTGACAGCATCGTTGACGCCATGGGAGTCACCGGGGAGACTGGCGAGGCAATGAAGGATGCCCTCAGTGGCCGCAGGAAGACTCTCAAGGCCGACAGGAAAGAACTGTACGGCAGACTGGCAGAAGAGGCGAAAGAAGTTGACACGGTGCCTGTGGCTACTCATGACATCTACAACGCCTTGCCAGACCGGGGAACTCTCCGGGATATCGCATCACTTGCACCTAATCAATTCAAGGCTCTGAATGACATCCTGGTCGAATTTGGAATCGAGCAGGGCCAAGAAGCTGTTGAGAGCGCCGCCAAGCGTGGCGTAACATCTGACCCGCTTGGCCTGGAGAACTTTGAGAGTCTCAGGAAGCGACTCGGAGCAATTGAGCGCAGCGATCAAACGGGTGCTATTAGCGTAGTCACTGGCCCCCTGAAGAGAGCCCTAGACAATGAAATTGACTTGGTGACTGAGGCCATGGAAGGGGCAGGAGGCAAGATAGCAGAGACAGCCAAGGCCGCAAGGTTGTCGAATGTTGCTCTCAAGACCGAATTCGACGAAGCTAAAATCACCTCCAAGCTGATTGATTCAGTAAAGCGTGGCTCCACCCAGCCAAAGGTCGAAGTTAGCAAGGCTTACCAGAAGGTCATGAATCCGAATGAGCCCATCGAGAACCTTGATCGAGTCTTGACTTCGCTCAAAAAAGGAGGAGCTCTTGGCGCCAAGGCGATTGACGAGATGAAGGGAAGGGCTGTCCTAGACCTCATAGATTCGGCCTTCACCTCCCAATACAGGCAGGTTAGCGGGCAGCGCATTTTCGGTGCCGATCCATTCTCCAAACAATACGAAAAAATGCTGCCTAAGCTTGAGATGCTTTTCGATGGAGACGCTAAGGCCCTCAAGAGGATCAAGAATGTTTACGAGAGGGCACAAGACATCATCCCACCGGGAGGAGCTGTTCCGAAGGGATCCGCAGGATTCTTCATCGACGCTCTCAACAAGATCGGAATTTACAGCATATCCCTGAAGGTTCCATTCGTCAGGGAAGTATTTGAGGTAGCACAGATGGCAGGGCGAAGCGCAACGGCTCGTCAGCAGGCTAAGAAGTCCTTGGACGCAAAGCCTCAAGTCAAAGAAATGGCTCAGCTCATATCTAGAGATTATCCACAGATTGCCGCAACTCTCGGGATTGCTGCAATCATCGAAAGAGAAGAGGAGAATTGATTTATGTCTCTCAAAATTGTTCAACTTTCGCCGGGGTATTTTCCCAGCCCATCAATTGGTAGACCTATCTCCAATGCAGATATATTTGTAGGCATTCCCGATCTTGATCCTGAAATATTGGGAAATCAAAAACAGATCAGTATTCAAGAAGAAAACGGAGATATTACTCCTATTTCTCAACCAATATCCACAGGCTCTGGGGGAGTACCACTATTCAATGGATCCCCTGTCACTATTTTGGCTGAAGGAAACCATTCCTTAAAAGTTTTGGATAAACAAGGAAGTCAAATTTATTTTGTCCCCAATGTTGCTGGATTCACTCAAAATGAAGAGGTTGAAGATATATTTGGACTTGTAAGTATTTTGAATCCTACAGACGGAGACACAACAGATGTTTTAGGTTTTTTTGTCACTTTTCCTCAATCTAAATTTAAAGGGGGAGGGTTATTTGTTTGGCAAACCGAGTTGGATAAAACCCTTGCTAATGGCGGAACAATTATTGATCCAGACAACATTGGTGGTTTTGATGGAAGTCCATCAACTAGAGATGCTTTTCTCGCAGCGCAAGGCGGTGGGTCAGGTACGGGTTGTTGGGTTAGGATATTTTCGTGCACAACAAATGTTTATATGTTTGGGGCTGAAGGCACTGGTGCTATAGCATCAGATGATAGTGGTGCGTTTCAAGCTACGTTTGATAATAGCGTTGATGTTCATATCCCACTTGGAACATATAAATTAACTACACCTATTACATTTGAGGCATTAGATAAAAGACGAAGTATTTTCGGTGATGGTGCCAGTACGCAAATTGTTCCAGTCTTCTCGGTTACAGGATCGACACAGTGGGTATTTGAGAGTGTCAATGTCGTAATGGGATTTTTTGGTAAAATGAGGCTTGTGGAGCCCTTCATGGAGTCTGCTCCTACTGTGGATATAGGATTGCTTAAAGTAGATTCAAGCCTACGAGGAATGACTATAGAGCAAACATATGTATGGGGTTTGTATCATGGGATTTTTCTAGGAGGAGATGTTTTTGCAAAAGCATCCGTGCGAGATTATCATCACCATATTTTAACAGATTCTGCCGCCTCCATAGCCGCAGGAGCAACAAGCATTACTTGCAACGGCAATACTGTATTCATGGATGGTTTAGATATTATCGGTGGATTTTTTGAAGGAGTTGCAATCAATACGCCTGGAACAGGCGACACCGAAGTTTTAACTATCAAGAATTTCAATATTGCAGGTGCAAGCGATACTCGGAAAATGCGAACAGCTATAAGAATGACTAGCGTCAGGAAAATAGGGATAGAAGCCGGATGGATAGAGCAAATAGATCAACCTGGCACTGTCGGCAGGCAAGAATCCATTTTAATCGAAAACGGTACAAATATTTCTGTTAGAGACCTCAATTTAGCAGCTGGGAGTATTTATATTGACAATGTAACGCAAGGAACTTTTGATAATATAAGTTTTGGCAATGCCAACGCTGGCATATTTACCAAAGATCCCACGGTTGAAAATGACATATCTATTTTCAACTTGCATCAGCAATCAACTTCCGAAAACGATATGGCCGACTTCGGATTGAATTATAGCGGAAAGATTACTGTTGTGGATGAGGATAGATATCACATGCCCAAAGAGAGATACATAGCTCTTCCCTTCATTAGCAGCGGATTCCCTGCACAGATCAGCAATGACCCTGGTGATATGTCTTCAGCACAAAACCTTGTGACATATTTAACAGGAAACCGTGCTATGACTGTAAATGCCAAAGATAATTTTGGCTTGAAGTGGGATTTTGCAGGTCTACTTTCTAATCAAAAATATACATTTGTATGTTGGGCACAAGTCTCTGCTGCTAATACTGATAAGATTTTTTTGTCTCAATCCATAGGATCTCATGATTTCAGATCTCCTCAGATCAATTTCGCCGTAACTCAGGATGAATGGAGGAAATTATTCAGAACATACAAAACTGATGGATCTGGAGATTTAACTGTATTGCTTAAGGCTGATGTAAACGATGCCAATTTTGGCCAATTCATTCTCGACAGCACCCAATTATGGCTTGGTGTTCGCTCTGATGATCCGTCCTAAATGAAGCTCACAATGTCCAGATACGCAAATGGGAGTGATTCCACTGGAGGCATTCTGTACGTTAACGACCGCTTTTTCTGTTACACCTGCGAGGATGAAAAGCGGGAAGTGAAGGTCAAGGGTGAAACGAGAGTACCAGCAGGCACATATGCTATAAAGCTGCGGGACGCTGGTGGAATGCATAATAAATATCTCGTCAAATATTCATTTCATCGGGGAATGATCCATCTCCAGGACGTGCCAGGATTCGAATGGATCTACATCCACACCGGCAACAACGAAGGGCACACGGAAGGCTGCATCCTTGTCGGCTACCAAGCTCACAAGGTCAACGGAGAGCATCAGGTCTTCGCTTCCCGGCAGGCCTACACCGACCTGTACCAACTGATTCTTATTGCCCTTGATAGGGGCGAAGACATCGAAATAGAGATAAGGGAGAGATAAATGGACCCGATCACCATTAGCGGAATACTCGGCATTGGCGGAAAGCTCATAGACAAGTTCTTTCCTGACCCTGAGAACGCTGCCAGGGCTAGGGCCGAACTCTTGAGAATGCAACAGGCGGGGGAACTTAAAGAGCTGGAAGTTAGAATGTCGGCCATCCTTGCGGAGGCCAAGAGCGCAGACCCTTGGACCTCCAGGGCCCGGCCATCCTTCATGTATGTCATCTACATCATGATTCTGGCGTCCATACCCATGGGAATATTATCAGCATTCCGGCCCGATACCGCCCTTGCTATCGCCGCAGGAATGAAGGCATGGCTGGCTGCGATACCCGATGGGCTCTGGGCTACCTTTGGGATCGGTTACACCGGCTATTCTGTGGCTCGGTCGATGGATAAGAAGGCTGTCACCAAGATGTGAACAAACCATAAAGGCCCCTCCGATCAGAGGGGCCTTTAGCCATCATACCAACACCCCCACCGTGCGCCCTCCCACCACCTCCACCCTGACAACTCCCTCCATCTCCAACGCCATCACACTCTCCCGGCTTACAAGATACCGCTCATCATCCCTGAACTCCTCCTTGCTGCCACTGATGAACCATTGACCCAGGCCGCTATGTTCCTCCAGCGTCCATCCTCTTTCCAGGCGTTCACGTAGATCCTCCATCACATCCCCTCCTTTATCCGCTTCAGCTTCAGCGCGTCATTGATCCTTTCCCACACTGCCTCACCAGCCATCAGCCTACGCTTATACGACCGCATATCCCGGTAGACTTCCGGGTGAACCCCCACCACTTCGGGCATACCTGCCACCGAGATGCCAAGATCTATCTCTGCCATGCGTAGCTCTGAGACTGTGTGGGTCATGTGCGCCTCCTCTATTTATTTATCGTTAGCGACATGGAAAGAATAGCGCCGTTGGTACTGCGTGTCAACTTTTATTCTTTTTTATTCTTTTTTGTTGACAGCCTGCCAGAGTCAGGATATAACTTTTCTCACAAACGCAACGAAACGAAACGGAGGCAGCATGGCAGACAAGCGTGAATCGGTACATATCACAAATGGTACACATAAGCAGCTCAAGGAGTATGTTGATCTGCGAGGACTGAAAATCAAGAACGTGGCGGATGCGGCAATATCGGAATTCCTGGCCCGCAACAAGAAGGAGGAAAAGTGAGCGATGCGAAAGAAAAGGCGGAACGGCTGGCATTCTTTGACGGCTGCTGGAAAGTTCGCTGCCCTTGCGGTGCTTGTCGCTGCGATTCTATCGGCGGCTCTCCTGGGGCAAGCTTACGGCAACCGTGCGGATGCGGCGGACACGGCAAGGACGGCGGAGCTGATGCGGTCGGGAATCCAGATGGGCAACATGGCGAGGAGGTAGCATGACCTTCAACTTCAGCACCATCACACCCGAGCAGCACCGAGAAGACATTGAGTCAATCTGGGGCAGTTTTGACCGCAGGCATAAGCCTAAGAAGCCCATGGGTGTCAGTATCGGAGATGTATCGTTCGGTGGTGGCATCAACGAGATACCTGTTGGCATACTTGCCGGGGAGAGACAGAAATGACATTCAAGGCAGCAGCAAAAAAGCTCAAGAAGATGGCGGTCGGAAAATATCACTCACTCAGTTACGAGCTTGTCACGTTCGGCGATGGTATAAGTGATAAGTCAGAAGCGACATGCTCGGTCTATATCTCCGGCATGAACCATCACAAGGGCGCAACCTGGGAGCAGGCATTGCTCCTTATACAGCAGGCCATTGACTCCTCGGCCCCAGACACCACCGAAGCACCGGAGTAAGCCATGGGCAAGCTATGGAGCCACGAAAAGCAGGATTGGGTCGAACAGACGGCATGGTGCCCACAGTGCCGCAGTGTCCATGTCCTGCTCCGCGCAAAGCACGGTGAGCCTAAGCTTCTATGCCCAGTATCATATGGCTGGCGCTGGATGCACAACGATGAAAAGATGCAAGAGTGGCGGATAGAATTGGAGTGGGCGTCACTGGATCACTATTTGAGCTCGGCAGAGGCCATCAGGAGACGCTTAGACGCTCCGATGCATACCGTGACATGCCCCGACTGCCACACGCCCCGACAGAGCTACGACAGCACCGGAACCCAATGCGTTAATTGCAGCATGGAGAGGGAATAGGGGGAGAAGATGGCGCTTAATATTTACCAACGCATCAACGCTGTGATGAAGGAAGTATCCTATGTCAAGAAGGACGCCGAGGTTGGGTTCGGACAGAACAAATATAAGGCCGTATCCCACGATGCCGTGATAGCCCTGGTCAGAAAGTCATGCGTTGACCACGGTATCCTGATCGTAACAAGTCAGGTAGGTGCAGGAAAGGTCGTACCAGGAGAAACCGCCACCGGAAAACCTAAAATAAGGTACGAAGCGTTTTACGATGTCACTTTCGTGAACATCGATGATCCCACCGATAAGTTCACAGCTTCAGCCGAGGCCCATGGAGATGACGGCGGGGATAAGGGCCCTGGTAAAACCATGTCCTACGCCTCCAAGATGGTTATCCTCAAAACGTTTATGCTGGAAACAGGCATTGCAGACGAAAGCAGATACGGAGACGAGCAAGGGGGGCAGGGCCCTCAAGGCAAACCTCCGCAGGCCAAGCAGGAAGACAGGCAAGACAATGGCGCCTCCAGCAGGGCACAATACGCCATCATCTCCAAGAAGATTGCAGCATTCCCTCCCAACAAAGCTCAGTCAGTGCTGAATGATTACCGCAAGGAGATCGCAGAAATGCCGAAGGAAGGGCAGGAGGGTTTAACGAAGTTGGCGAGAGAACGAGAAGCATCTAACCAGTAAGGGAGACGAGGGACATGCTGCAACAAATCAAGGAACGCCTCCAAAAGGCATCTCCAGGACCATGGAACGTTGACGGGAAGCTCGTTTACAAGCTCGTTCAATCCACCAACTCCGAACACCTCGTCAACAGATTTTCGGCCGGAGTGCAGTCCGCAAGGCAGCTACACGAGGCACAAGACGCAGAGTTAGATGCCAACGCTCAGTTGATGGCCCACGCCCCCACCGACATTGCCTTTCTCATCGAAGAGGTGGAGCGGCTGCGAGAGGTGGAGGGCATACTTGCCCGATCGCTCGGAGGATCAGCCAACGAATATTAGTTCCGCAACCCTCGGAGCATGTGGTTTGGCGACTGCGCTGCGCCGAGGTAAGCAGCCTCCCCGCAATAGCGCGGGGAGGAAATTAAACTCCGCAGCCCCTCATTCGGAGCCGGTGCTAACTCATCTACTGGATGTTTAGATTGCACACCGGAGCGGCTGCGGAGCTTTTCACAACACACTGGAGGATGTATGCGAGACGCAGAGGAAAAACCGAACGTAGCTGGCATTACTCGTCACGGTGGCACCAATTACAAATCAGTCCCAGGCATTCACGGCTGCATGGGGTGCGATGCTACAGGATTCAGCGTTTTATGCGATAAATGCAGGGTTGGCCATATCTTCCAGGAGGTGACATCATGATCGGAAAGCAAGGCAACAAACCTGCGATTCCTGCCGGATATCAACGAGCGAGAGTGCGCTGCATGAACGGCTGCACAGGCAACAGGAGCAACCCTATCAAGACATGGCCCAAGGGTGAGCCAGCTCCCAACGTGCTATGCACTCAGTGTAAGCGCAAAGGCACCGACCGCTTGATGTCCCTGTCCGGTAAGGATAAGCCCCGAGCACTTGACCCCGAATCATGGTACGGTCCTCCAGTCATCATCTACCGGCCAGGAGATCCAGGCTTCGCTGAGAGGGCTGCGGAGTGTACCTTTATCCAGGACATCAGCAACGTATCCAAGGGTGCCGTTTTCTGCTTCGATCTGGAGGAAAAGCAGCGCAGAATACGCAGAGAGAAAAGGGAAGCATTGGCTAATTAACCACAGCAGCGGGGAGACTCGCGGAGGGTAGAAGAATATGGGGAGAACTTTTGGAGAGACTGTTAAAGCCTTAACGACTACTGGTAATTATCTTGCTGAAAGAATTAAGGTTTCAGATGAGTTTATAGGCTTAATGGATTTAATGTTCCCTGACGAATATGAACAAATTAAACAAAAGGAGGAAGATTATCAAGCGCTATTGACCATGATGACCGCTGCTGAAAATTAATATCAAAGCGGGGAGACTCGCGGAGGAGAGAAGAATGAAAAAGTTAATGATGTTGGCAACGGTATTGGTCGCTGTATCACTGACAGGATGTGCAGACACCATGTCATTTCAGCAGGCCATAGGTGCTGAACAAGTGGGGTTCTGGTATGGATTGCAGCACGGAACGATTGCCCCTTTCGCGTGGCTGGTGTCGCTCTTTAGCGATTCAACATCCATCTATGCCATTTATAACAACGGTGGATGGTATGACTTCGGATTCATGCTGGGCATCGGTGCTCTGGGCACTGCCGCTAACATATAACTAATTTTAACCCCCACCGGGGCGGGTCGCAAGGCTCGCCCTTTCGCTTGGCCAGAAACTTACATTAGGTGTTGACACCACATAGATATACGTGTAGTATTCATATCAACGATACACAACACAGAGGAGAGAGAGCAATGGACGCACCGATCAGAAAGATGACTGTCGAGATTTACGAATTAACGTGTCAGAGGTGTGGACACAAGTGGATACCTGTCAAGCATCATTCACAAGTCAGGCAGTGTTCCAAGTGCCGCACGGCGTACTGGGACACCCCCAAGGACGCAAAATAGGGGGCATGAGGGATGGATGAAGGATTCATAAAATTATATAGAAAGCTCCTTCATAGCTCGATCCTTCTCGATGCCGAAGCCCTACAGGTTTTTATCTACTTCCTGCTCAGAGCAAGACATCAAAAGGGGTCGGCCAGGATGAACGGCCAAACCGTGATGCTCGAACCTGGGCAGTTAATAACCGGAAGATTTGTTCTTTCCGAAGCTCTCGGGCTAACCCCCGCAAAGGTCAGGAGAATCATATCTCTCCTTAAGGAAGAACAGCAAATCAACCAGCAGGCTAAGGGTAAATACTCAATAATTACAATAGTTAACTGGTCAGAGTACCAAGGAAACAACCAGCAGACAACCAGCAGACCGCCAGCAGACAACCAGCAGACCGCCACAAATAAGAATGAGAAGAATGGGGAGAATGATAAGAAAGAACCTCTGGACTCTGATGGATGCCCAACCATGGAAATGAATTTCGGAGAAGAGAAAAAGCCGAAGAAAGCAAAGCCAATCCCTTTCTCCCCACCCGATTGGATTGAGGTAGACGCCTGGGCAGGACTGCTAGAGATAAGGAGACAGAAAAAGACGCCCAACACCGAGAGGGCACTCAGGGGCATCCTCCGAGAGTTGGAGAAGATCCGCGCTGCCGGTCACGACCCGAACGTTGAACTTGACAGAGCCACCACAAACGGATGGAAGACGGTCTACATGCCAATGGGTGTGGCGCCTCGTAAAGAAATCGAACAGAAGCCACTTTCACCAGAACTTAAAGCAGCTCTCAACGAGGAATTCTAATGCAGCAACTCCAAGCGCCACCCCACAGCAAAATAGCAGAGGAGTCGCTGCTTTCAAACATCGTCCACATGCCTGAATATTTCGGTCAAGTGGCATGGATGAAATCGGAAGACTTCTACTTCCCCACCCATCGTAAGATTTGGGAGCTGATCGTTGACCTGGACTCCGTGGGAACTCCACCGGATCTCCCCACCGTCATGACGGCATCCAACGGCAGTCTGAAGCTTGATGACGTCGAAGCCATCGTTAACCCTATCACCCTGTCTCGTAAGATCGTTCATTACGCCCAGGCCATCAGAAAGCTATCCACTCGCCGCAAACTGATACTCGGAGCCCAAGAGGTTATGGCGATGGGATACGACATCAACAGCGACCTTGACGAGATCCTCGACAGCTCCGAATCTAAAATGTTAGCCGTGAGAGAGGGCCAAGATTCAAGCGAGACGATCGGCAGAGACTTCAAGGAGATTTGCCGGGACGTGGCTAAAGACCTGCAAGACAGGCATGATAATGACGGGGGCATGACGGGCATCCCTACCGGCATCGAAGACCTCGACGAAATCACTGCTGGGTTCCAGCGTAAAGACCTCATCATAGTGGCTGGAAGGCCGTCTATGGGCAAAACTGCCTTCGCGGTAGGGGTAGCAAGGGGGGCGGCAAAGATTGGTCATAAGACGCTTATTTTCAGTTTTGAGATGGACGAAGGAAAATTAGTTGAGCGCGTCATTTCCGCAGAGGGTAGAGTTAATTCCAAGCGGATGAGAAATGGACAGTTCAGGGATGACGATTGGGACAGGATAACCAACGGTTTTGAGAAAACTGTAAAGCTGCCGTGCCATGTCGTTCATAGGCAAAACATGTCGGTGATGGAAATACGGGCATACGCCAGGAGGCGCAAGCGCAATGTCGGCCTTGACATGATAATCATCGACTACCTGGGGTATATACGTCTAGGCCGTGCCAACTCAACACCCGAAGCCGTGGGGGATGCGGTGAGATCCCTGAAGGGCTTGGCCAGCGAGCTTAATGTTCCCGTGGTTCTTATCGCCCAACTCAACAGGAAAGTCGATGACAGACCCGACAAGCGGCCCCTCATGTCTGACCTGAAGTCTTCGGGCGATATTGAGCAGGATGCAGACCTGATCATCTTTCCCTACCGAGAGTCCGTGTATTGCGATGATTGCAAGAAGGGCACATGCACCATAGACAAGCACAGCAAGAGAGGGGAGGCCATAGTAGCCAAGCAGCGCAATGGCGAAACTGGCACGGTCAAGATGATGTGGCATGGCGAAATAACAAGTTATGAAAACGTGCCTGAAGGCACCAACTGGTGAACAAGGGAGGTAAAAGATGAGCGATCTTGAAGTAATGAAGAAGCAGCGTGACGAATGGAAGTACGAGGCTAAGGCCCTCCGAGCTGCTCTTGCTGCCATCTACAACATCAGAGAGATAGAGACGGTACGGGTGTTCGTTACCAAATTCGTTGGAACTCAGGCGTAACAATACGCATGGGAATAGGGGGACGATATGACCAAGATACGGGCCGAGGTTCTACATGAGAGGGGCCACTATATACCGTCTCTCGGGGAACGGGTAGATGCTGATGGGGAGATCAATATAGGCGTCAAGGTTGTCGAGCAAATATGTCCTATCTGTTCAAAGGTATGGCATAGCGTGTATCTGAATGGGTGCGTGGTCTTTGGGGGAGAGAGTGCAACTTCCCATGGAGACAAATTTGTTGAACATTGCGGGTGTTACATGACCAGTCATGTGGGGGGGTGTGGATGATTAAGAGGGAAATAGTGGGCTTTCGTTGCAAGCACGCGGGCATTGGAGGGTACGAACCTGGCATATGTGAGCCTGTATATGGAAAGGATGTTTTATGCACATCGAGCAAGAAGGAAAAGGTGTCCTTCATCGGTGTTATGCGTAAGGCTCTGGGCATTGACAAGAAAGCAGGGGAATAGGTGGAGGTCAGCGAATGAGATGTGATACATGCAAAAAATGGACATGGCTGAAGGAGAGTAACCAATACCTCCCCGAAGACTCCGTGGGAATATGCGATGGTCTGCCCGGCGAAGGTATGGATATCGAAATAAGCGCTGGGTGGGATGGAGGCATAGTGGAACGAATTGAAACGAAATGCTCATTTTTCTGCGCTTATTACGATCACGACAAGTCCAAGTAACGGGGAGGCAATCATGGGCAAAGCCGTAGAAGACCCTAAGATCCACATCGTCAGCTTCCGAGTGACCAAAGGAGAACGAGAGGCCATCGACGCAGCAAGGGGAAGCCAGTCAGTCAGCGAGTACGTTTTCGGGGCAATCAAGAGAGCACAGGGAAACGGGAGGTAGGACATGACAACCCTTGAACAAGCACTCATTCAACTCACCATAGGCACACCAATGGACCTGAAAACAAGGACTCTCATCTTGGTAGCATTCGACAGGCTGGAAGCCCGCAACGCTGACATGGAGTCACAGCTCAAGGAGGCCGCAGTCGTTACCGGGCAGCTCACCGAGAGCATCACCAACTTCATCAACCGCCATTCCGTTCTTGCCACCATAGGCACCAACGCTCTGATGGCATGTGGGAGGGAAGAATGAGCGAAGCAAAGAACAGGTCCGCAGTGCTGCGGAAGAAGTCAGCAGTCAGGGATCTGATGCAGGAGGCGTTCGACAGGATTGACGATCCTAAGAATTCGGTCAAGCCTAGCCCAAATGGCTTATCTAAACTCAGGTTGTGGCTACTCATGACGGAGGAATACCTGGAGGTGACATGGGCCATGTTGACAGGAAATGGCATCAAGAATGAATGTGGCGATCTCGCAGTAACGACAGCATTCATCCATCAGGACGACATCTTACATAACTCTACCACTATGTAGTTTTCGCTTGAAAAGTGCAATCAGGTGTAGTATCTTCAAGAAATCGAAAGGAGGTTAAAATGAAGGACTACACAGCGCAAGCGAGAAGAAGCGGGTGGAACCTAAAGGCCATAGCAGAAAGATGGGGCATGACTCCCGGAGGCCTTAACGCTATAGCCAGCAACCCCAAGCGGAGAGACTGGGACGCATTGGCAGGGCTTCCGGTAAAGGAGGTGCCCAAGTGATAAAACATAGACTTTCAAGGGCGCATAGAGATGCCAACAGCCACGACATTAACCCCAAGTGCTATGACATGACAGGCATGACATTCGCTAGACTATCAGTCTTGAAATACGAAGGATATGGGTTGGGCACCGCAACAAGGTGGTTGTGCATGTGTTCGTGTGGAAAGCCAAAGATAATAAACGGTGAGTCTCTGAAATATGGAAATACTCTTAGTTGCGGGTGTCTGCAAAAGTCGATAGCATCCATAAATTCCAAAACACATGGCGAATCAACAACACCATTATACGCTGTTTGGTCACAAATGAGATTTAGGTGCAGCAACCCCAACGATAAAGAGTTTAAGAATTATGGTGGGAGAGGTATATCGGTATGCATAGAATGGATGGACTATATTGAATTCTCTACATGGGCCAAAAGCGCAGGATATGGCAAGGGGCTTACACTCGACAGGATAGATAACGGTGGAAATTATTGCCCCAGTAATTGCAGGTGGACAGATTGGGTTACACAGGCCAACAATTCAAGGCAGAATGTCTTGCTTACGATGGATGGAGTAACCATGACTGCAGCAGAATGGGGCAGAAAAGTGGGAATTAAATCTAGCGTCATAAGAGATAGATTGCGCCTTGGATGGTCAGATGAAGACGCGATATCGATACCACTGAATAGCATAATTGGACGATGTAATAAGACGAAATAATTGGAGGAAGAGAAATGAGAGCTATCATCACCAAAGACAACCGCATCATCGTACCCGTAGACAGCCCCACCGAGTCTTGCCTCGGCTGCGACTGCAACCACCCAGGCGCAGAGGGTGCACCTTGCTCGTATGTGCAAGCGGCTGGGGAGAACTGTGATGGGATTGTGTGGCAGGAGGTTGGCATCTAGCCACCATCTTCCCACCATCAGGAAAATGGTAGAGCAGCTAGGAGGTGATGCGATTAGGTTGTAGCTCTCCATAGTGGAGAACATATTGTGTGGTGCAATATGAGAGGAGGCCCCTATCTGGGCGGAGGGGGCCTCCTCTTTTTTGTCTTTTTTGTGTTGACATAAAGTCACACAGCGGCTATAACTTAAATCACACAGAGGGAACAATAACAGGGGAGGACAGTATGGATTTGATGGTAGTATTAAAATTGCACTTGTCGTGGCTGAACAATGAAAGTGAGGGCAAACGTGCCAACCTGCGCGATGCCGACCTGCGCGGTGCCAACCTGCGCGGTGCCGACCTGCGCGGTGCCGACCTGCGCGGTGCCGACCTGCGCGGTGCCGACCTGCGCGATGCCGACCTGCGCGATGCCGACCTGCGCGGTGCCGACCTGCGCGATGCCGACCTGCGCGATGCCGAACTGCGCGGTGCCGACCTGCGCGATGCCGACCTTGATTTTGCGTCGTGGCCCTTATGTTGCGGAAGCTTAGGCGTGAAAGTGGATGTCAAGATTTCAGCGCAACTCGCCTATCACTTCTGCCGCATTGAATGTGAAGATGATGAAGTCAAGGCGGCTCAAGAGGCTTTGAGGGTACTGGCTAATAAGTTTCACCGTGTGGATGAGTGCGGGGAGATCGAATCCAAAAAGTAAACCTCACAGAGGGAACACAAAAGGGGAGGGAAGAGAGATGGAAGCTGAAATGGATATTCTGAGACAGGTATATTCTGCGGATGGTTGCTTTATGACCGTTCGACCATGGCCGGAAGGTCCAGACTCAGTTGCCTTGATGACAGTAGGCAAAGAGAATGAGGAATATTTCGGCAAATATGAAACAGCAATGTCGCCTGAATTTGCCAGACTCCTCGGCAAGGCCTTGATAGCCTGCGCTGATGAGATTGATTCTATTTAGCCTCCCACCATCGGCAAAGGGGCGCAGCAACTAACCAAGAGGAGAGACGAGGATGTGCGAATTAGCAGTGTTGAAAGGCAAGACCCTTTCGGATATCAGCAATACGGTAGAAGAGATTATCTTCACCTGCGACGATGGCACAAAGTATAGGATGTACCACGATCAGGACTGTTGCGAGAGTGTGACTGTCGAGGACATCTGCGGAGACTTGAACGATCTTATCGGGGCTCCTATTCTCGCGGCGGAAGAACGGTCTAACAGCGAGGACCCCAAGGAGGAGTGCGACGAGTCGTGGACATGGACGTTCTACGAGCTGGCCACCATCAAGGGCGCAGTCACGATCCGGTGGTATGGTGAGTCTAACGGCTACTATGGTGAAGAAGTAAGTTTCCAGGAATGGTGGTGAGGTAGACTCCGAGGAGGCAATGATTAGCCTTGATTTCCAGCACCAAGGGGTGGTAACAGCGAAAGGGAGACGAGATGAGGATTGAGGTATCCGAAGGCAAGATAGAAGGTCTATGTAGGATTCCGGGATGGAATTATGATTCCGTTGTGATATGTCTCATGCGAAACCTGGGGAGATGGACGGTAGGCTCCTCGATGACTCTGGTAAGCGACATTGACGTGGCAAGGGAGATGTCGGAATGCGTAAGTGCTGTGTTTGCCAAGTTGTACGAGATCAAGGCAAGTCCAAAGTTTGACGCCACGAAGACTGAGGATTAGACTTGCAATAGCGGCGGTATGTGATAGACTTGTGTCTCCTTGTTGCAGATAAAGACACAATTAAATCACACTATCTAGAAGGGATGTCTCGCGAGAGCGTCCGGCCAAAGGCTTTATCGGCGACAAGGACTTCTAGGTGGCTCACGGGGGCTACCGATTACGGTGGCCCCCTTTTTATTTGCTGCCCTGGTCCCGCCAGTGAGACCTTTAGCAAATCCGGCAAAGTGTCCGGGGAAGGCTGGCAGCGAAATCCAGAAGGCAATGCCTGCCCGGCAACCTTCGCCCCAAGCGACAAGTTCAAAAGTCCAGTCATGGCCCCGACGATTCGTTATCGGCATCCGCATATAGCGGAAAGAATCGGAAGGGTGGCAGAGGACTATAAACTTTCTGTCCTGTGGGAACCATCACCTGATCCGGTCTTGTAGGTGGTGGGAGTCTTGAGCAGTCAAGGCTAAGGGAACCGAGTACCCCTGCTTCGTCGCGGGGGGAAAGGGCGTGAGCTATGCACAAAACAAAAACCAGGGGAGATGAGCGTGGATATAACAGATAAATATATTGAGGATCTTTTTGAAGGCACAGACTTCGGCGCGTCAACTAACAGCAGCGTTAAAGCAAAACGGAAGCAGATACTCAAAACCTTGCGCGACCAAGCTTCTGGCTATTGGTCTGGCCAAACGGCATACCACATCGTAGTCCATGGCGGTTTTCTGGTGGACGCAAAACGCGGAGCCAGCAAGCATCTTACTATGCTGGGCAAGGCATTTATGAAGGCAGAAGGCTAGGCAGGGGAGATGCAGGTTAGTACGGCCACAACTATGTTCAACAACCGGGGAGGGGATGACATGCTAATTTTGGAGAAGAGGGACGGCGGTGACTTCGCAGGGGTAGCTTTTGTGGTGAAGGCAAGGGAAAA
>Ga0114920_10000149_pt1 | contig 31184 bp, 27 predicted proteins | sample ChitaG_FD_88683 | JGI IMG/M metagenome (GOLD analysis project Ga0114920, IMG submission 88683) | Deep subsurface microbial communities from South Pacific Ocean to uncover new lineages of life (NeLLi) - Chile_00310 metaG | ecosystem: Environmental > Aquatic > Marine > Oceanic > Sediment ...
CCCAGACGACCCAGACATCGATCCTGACGCCGAAACCGAACCCGACGACCCCGAGACCGACGACCCCGAGACCGCGGACCTTGACGCCGAAACCGAACCCGACGCCCTTGACGCCGAAACCGAACCCGTACCCGTACCCGACGACCAGAGCGACCCTGACGCCGAGACCGACAGCGAGACCGAGACCGACAGCGAGTCGCCAAATTCCTCGGCGTCATCCAAAACCACTAGGACGCTGGACGCCGAGGACGACCAATCAACCTCGCAGCTATCCACCGCAGAACCGTCCACCGCAGAGCCCACCGCGCCCTCGACGGACCCCGCAGTGGCACCGCAGGAGCCCAAGAAGATCGCGGTCTTCGCCAACGCGACAACGCTAGCCGCGGCGAGCCCAAGGGTTTCACCAAGGGTGGCAGCCCTGCTGTCCCCACCATCCACACCAAAGCCGAGCCTGCTCACCGCGGTTGTGAACGTTGTCGACAGCATGCTGGAGTGGGCGCGCCAGAAGGCCAGCGCCACCGATGACGGTGCTCCGCATCCGCCGTTCCTGTGGGCGCTGATGTCGTTCGCTCGGCGCGAGCTCGAGTACCTCTTCGTATCACGCAGCACCGTCAGCGCCGCGCAGGCGAGCGCGGCAACGACGACCAGCCTGGCCCCGGCCGTCGACGGGCCTGTTGCTGCTGCGGCGGCCGCCGCCACGGTGGCGGTGCCCTACTCACCGTGGCTGAACCCGCAAGTCAGCGAATCAACGAATTTCGTCAGTTGGGTGACGGGAAACTATGTCTACAGCGACGAGACTCTGGCTAACACCCTGGCACGGTTCCAGATTTACGGGACCGACGTCGGCACCATGTGGGACAACGGAATTGCCGATGATCCGGCTACTCCCCAGAACGAGAACCAGGTACTCATTGCCGTCGGCGACAGCTACGGCGGCGCCAACATGAGCGGCAGGTGGATCTACAACACCTTATTCCGCAGCGGAGACCAAGATCTGTCCGACGGTATGACCATCCCAGACGGGCAATGGTTCACCGGCAACATGTTCGGTGGTGCCCCGCTGGACGCTCCAACCCGGGCGCGGCCGATCATCAATCGCCCCTCGTGGCTGCCCAACTCAGTGACGCTCATCCCGACCGCAGGTGTCTCGCTGCCCACACCCGACACTGAGTTCGGTGCGACGCAGTATGTCAGCTTCATGTCGGTGTCAAGATGGGGATCGGCGGGCAAGTGGACCACAAACTACTCGGCGATCGCCTATTCGACAGACAACGGCGAGAACTTCACCGTCGCACCACAAAGCGTGCGTCACAACTCCATCTTCAGCGGCAACCGCAATTTCCAGCAGTCGGCCTTCGTCAAGGGTGACGACGGCATGGTCTACGCTTACGGCACGCCGAATGGCCGCCACGGCGCGGCCTACCTTTCGAGGGTCGATGCTGAGGACGTCCTCGATGTGTCCAAGTATGAGTACTACAAGAAGGCCTCGTCCGGATGGTTCGGGAGCTCTCCGGCCAAGTGGGTGAAGGACAGCCCGTCCTCGGCGTCAGCGATCATCGGTAAGTCCGGAGGGGCTTGCGGCTCAACGAAACCCGGCAACACCGTTAGCGAGATGTCGGTTCAGTACAATGATTACCTGGACAAGTACGTCGTGCTCTACGGCGATCAGTTCAACAACATGGTTATGCGTACCTCCGACACTCCCGAGGGCACCTGGAGCGACGCCGAGGTTCTGATGGGTCAGCAGGCCGGCGGCATCTACGCGCCGATGCTGCATCCCTGGTCGCCGTCCACGCAGGGAACCGGTTCTGACCTCTACTGGAACCTGTCGTTGTGGTCGAAGTATGACGTGATGTTGATGAAGACCGACCTCACCAAAATCTGAGGACCGAACACTCGCGACCTAATCCACCGGCACGTCGAGAATCTGTCGCTGTACCCCGGCATCGGGACCGTCGAAATGCCACCATTCGCCGGCATACACCGTCAAACCCCCGGCGGCCATCGCGTCACGCAGTCGCGCCCTGTTGGCCTGCGCCGCGGCGCTGACCCCGTCGGTGGCATCGGCACGGCTGCGCGCAGAGAAATCGTCGAACCCAGTCCCCATGTCCACCAACCCATCCGGCCCCGCCAGCGTCACGTCTACCGATCTGCCTGCCTCGTGGCTGCGCGCGTACGACCCGGGACGGGCAACCCAGGCCGGGTCGGGTACCGCCTCGAACATCGCCACCTGAACGTCGTGCGGCCGATAGCAGTCCCAAAACACAAGCCGTTCCTCGTTCTGCCGCAATAGGTTAGCGGCCGTGACGAGTCCCGGCGCCAGCGAATCGTGCACGAGGCAGCGGGCGCCGGCAGGGTAGAGCGGCAATCCGACGAAGTTGTCCGCCGTCGCATAGCGCAGATCGATCACCGCGTCGGAGACCACGGCCGCAACGTCGACGAATCCAGCCGCGCGCGCCTCCTCCGACACCGGGGCAACCGGTGATGCCGACGCAGCCGAACTCATGGCGCCGATGGCGCCAAGGACCAAGTAGCAGAGCGCGACTACACGGTGGCCCATCCTCGTCAGCCGGCGACGACGCCGCGCAGCCCATCCGCCCCGAAGAGCGGCTCGAGCATCCCCGATAAGTCGGGACCCCGCCGCAGCCCATGCCCGCCGTCGACGTTGATGATCTGGCCGGTGATGAAGCTGGCCGCGTCGCTGAGTAGGAACACCGCAAGGTTGGCCACGTCCGCGACCTCACCGACCCGTGGCAACGGAGTGCAGGCGCGGTAATCCTCACTGATCGCAGGGGATTCGATGACGGCAGCCACCATATCCGTGCGTGTGAGGCCCGGCCGGATCCCGTTGACGCGCACCCACGAGGCGCCCAGTTCGTCGGCGGCCATCATCATCAGGTGGTCGAGGGCGGCCTTGCTCGGACCGTAGGCGCCGAACCACCGGTGTGTGTTGCTCGACGCGATCGAAGAGATGCCCACGAAGGAGCCGCCTCCGCCGCGGACCAACTCCCGGGCAGCGTGTTTGAGCACGTACATAGTGCCGTTGAGGTTGAGGTCGACGGTATTTCGCCAGGCTGCGGAGTCAATCTGGGTGATCGGACCGATCGTTTCGGAGCCACCGGCACTGTGAACGACGCCGTCGAGCCGACCGTGCCAGGCGGTCGCGGCGTCCACGAGCTGAGCGGCCTCATCCTCGTCGGTCACGTTGGCCGGTTCGTAGCCCACCTCGCCGGAGCCTTCACCTGCACTGAGGTTGATCTCCTTGGCGGCCGCGGCGAGCCGGTCCCCGTTACGGCCGGCGAGGATGACGTTGCCCCCGGCCGCCACCACAGCCGCGGCTACCCCCTTGCCGATGCCACTGCCACCACCAGTGATCAAGTAGGTTCGATCCGCTAGCGAGACCAGCATCTGGAATCCCTCCGATATGGAAGCTTGTCTAACAAGAACAGGTTCCAGTTATACATCACCGTTTGTCCTGTCTGGCCAGCCTTGGCCCCCCGAACATGCCCCGACGGACCGACTGGTCGCACGAGCAGCTGGGCGTTAGCTAGAGTTGTTCCATGCCTGCTAAATCTGATCCAGCCGAGCTCGGCGACGTCGAACCCCTCGCCGACAACACCGAACGCCAGGCCCGGCGCGTTGTCGCCGCGTATGCGACCGACGCCGACGAGTGCCGGATCTTCCTGTCGATGCTCGGTATCGGACCGTCGCAGCTCGCCGACGCGTAATGCCTCCCGAGAGCGGCCCCGAGGCCCGCTCCGGGAACGCGGACTTCGTCGTGGTGGCCAACAGGCTGCCGATCGACATGGTGCAACTGCCCGACGGCACCACCGAGTGGAAACGAAGCCCCGGCGGCCTCGTCACCGCACTGGAGCCGCTACTGCGACGTCGCCGAGGCGCCTGGATCGGCTGGCCCGGGGTTCCCCAGGATCCCACCGAGCTTGACGATGATGCTCCTGCCGACGATCCGGTCGAGCAGGACGGCATGCACCTCATCCCGGTACGGCTGAGCGCAACCGACGTCGAGCAGTACTACGAGGGTTTCTCCAACGCCGCGCTGTGGCCGCTCTACCACGACGCGATAGTCAAGCCGATCTATCACCGGCAATGGTGGGATCGCTACGTCGAGGTCAACAGGCGGTTCGCCGAGGCGACCGCGAGCACGGCCTCCCACGGCGCCACCGTGTGGATCCAGGATTACCAGCTGCAGCTGGTACCGAAGATGCTGCGCATGTTGCGGCCCGATCTGACCATCGGATTCTTCCTGCATATCCCGTTTCCGCCGGTCGAGTTGTTTATGCAGATGCCGTGGCGTTCGGAGATCATCGACGGCCTGCTCGGCGCCGACCTGGTCGGATTCCATCTGCCCGGCGGCGCGCAGAACTTCCTCATCCTGGCGCGCCGCCTCGCGGGCGCGAACGCCTCCCGCGCCTCGGTCGGCGTGCGATCGCGCTTCGGAACGGTGCAGGTCGGATTCCGCTCGGTGAAGGTCGGCGCCTTCCCTATCTCAATCGACTCCACCGAACTCGATCATCATTCGCGTACGAAGGCGATCCGGCAGCGAGCCCACGAGATCCGCAGCGAGCTGGGTAACCCGCGCAAGATCCTGCTCGGCGTGGACCGGCTGGACTACACCAAGGGAATCGACGTGCGACTGCGCGCATTTTCCGAACTACTCGCCGAACAGCGAGTTAACCGCGCGGACACTGTGCTGGTGCAGCTCGCTACGCCGAGCCGTGAACGTGTCGAGAGCTATCAGGAAATGCGTGAAAACATCGAGCGACAGGTCGGGCACATCAACGGCGAGTACGCAGAGGTGGGCCATCCGGTCGTCCATTATCTGCACAGACCGATGCCCCGCGACGAGCTCATCGCATTCTTCGTCGCCGCCGACGTCATGCTCGTCACGCCCTTGCGCGATGGTATGAACCTCGTCGCCAAGGAGTACGTCGCCTGCCGCTCCGACCTCGGTGGCGCCCTGGTACTCAGCGAATTCACCGGCGCTGCAGCCGAGCTCCGCCAGGCCTACCTGACCAACCCGCACCACCCCCAAGGCGTCAAGGACGCGATCGAGGCGGCGCTCGATCAAACCCCCGAAGAAGGCCGGCGCCGCATGCGCGCGCTGCGCAGGCAGGTCCTCACACACGATGTCGACCTCTGGGCGAGGTCGTTTCTCGACGCGCTGGCCAAGCCCGCGTGACGTACCGGGTCAGTGTCGTTTAGCTCGGCGTCGATCAGCAACGTCGGGCGTCGCTTAGTGTCGATCCCCCAACCCCATCGCGGCTGAGAAACTCTTCTCCGGGTCCCTCCCGGCAAAGTAGCTCTGCAACGTCTCGGACAGGTCGGCCGGTTCCCACACGTCGCTCTCGGCACTGAACTGCGCTTCGGCGACCGGCGCCGCGACCAGTGTCACGGTCGGACCGTAAACGATGAAGAGTTGTCCGTTGACCCCGTCGGCCGCAGGTGACGCCAGGAAGCGGACCAGGTTCACGACGTGCTCGGGCGATAGTGGATCCACCGCGCCCTCTGGCAGTTCGGGTGTGTCTCCGAAAACCCCGGCGGTCATCGCGGTGCGAGCACGCGGGGCGATGGCGTTGGCGCGCACGCCGAAGCGTCCGAGCGAGCGCGCCGCAGACAGCGTCAAGGCGGTGATGCCGGCCTTGGCCGCGCCGTAGTTGGGCTGCCCAACGGGGCCGAACAGGCCGGCCTCCGAGGACGTGTTGATGAGCCGGCCGAATACCGTGCCGGTTTCCCCACCCACGCCGGCTTGTTTGGCCTTCGACCGCCAGTACGTGGCGGCGTTGCGCGCCAGCAGGAAATGGCCACGCAGGTGCACCGCGATGACCGCGTCCCACTCCTCATCGGTCATGTTGAACAGGATCCGGTCGCGCGTGATCCCCGCATTGTTGACCACGATGTTCAAGCCACCGAGCCGGTCAGCCGTCTCAACCAGTTCGTCGGCGGTGGCCCGTTGGCTGATGTCGCCGGCAACCGCGATGCCCTTGGAACCGGCCGCCGCGATCTCGTCGAGGACATCGGATCCATCCAGCGCTGGGGCGACGTCGTTGATGACGACGACTGCTCCAGCTCGGGCCAGGCCGATAGCTTCGGCGCGACCAAGCCCGGCGGCTGCACCAGTGACCACTGCGACATGCCCGGACAGATCTATCTGGCTCGTGGAGCCTTCTAACTGGGTCAAAGTACTAATACCTCTAGTCGTGGCTACCTCTAGTCGTGGCGAATTATGGCGGCACGTGGGCATTCGGCGATGGCCTGTTCGGCCACCGCCTCCTCCTCGGCGGGAACCGGGTCGGCCTTCACCACGGCATACTCCTGATCATCGAGGTCGAACAGGTCCGGGGCTATTCCCACACAGACCGCGTTGCCCTCGCAACGGTCATGATCAACTTCCACCCGCATGACATCCTCCTGCCCGTAGTTTGACACCGCCCTGGACCCCAACACTAGAACGTGTTACAACCGGGAAAGGCCTCAGGTATCCCTGGGTACCCAGATTAGGACCCGCAGACGAGTGAGGACAGCTGGATGCGAATCGGCTACACCCCTGAACAAGAGGAGTTGCGCCGCGAGTTGCGCGCGTACTTCACCGAGCTCATGACCCCCGAGCGCGCAGAGGCGCTGGCATCCAGCGACGGCGAGATGGGGCGCGGAAACGTCTACCGCGAGACCGTCGCCCAGATGGGCAAGGACGGTTGGCTGACGCTGTCGTGGCCCACGGAGTTCGGCGGCCAGGCCCGCCCGCCGATGGACGGGCTGATCTTCAACGACGAAGCCTCCATCGCCAACGTCCCGGTGCCGTTCCTGACCATCAACAGCGTGGCACCGACCATCATGGCGTTCGGCACCGAGGAGCAGAAGAAGTTCTTTCTGCCCAAGATCGCCGCGGGCGAGCTGCACTTCTCGATCGGGTACTCCGAGCCGGGCGCGGGAACCGATCTGGCCGCCCTGCGGACCACGGCCGTGCGGGACGGATCCGGAGATGGCGACTACATCATCAATGGGCAGAAAATGTGGACCAGCCTGATCGCCTACGCCGACTATGTGTGGCTGGCGGTGCGCACCAACACCGAAGCCAAAAAACACCGCGGAATTTCGATGCTGATCGTGCCGACCACGGCCGAGGGCTTCTCGTGGACGCCGGTGCACACAATGTCAGGCGTCGACACCAGTGCGACCTACTACCAGGACGTACGCGTACCTGGGAGCAGCCTGGTCGGTGAGGAAAACGCCGGCTGGAAGCTGGTCACCAACCAGCTCAACCACGAACGGGTGGCCCTGGTGTCGGCGCAGCCGATCTTTTCGGCGCTGGGCGGTGTTCGCGAGTGGGCGCAGAACACCAAGGACGGCCACGGCAAGCGGCTGATCGATTCGCAGTGGGTACAACTCAACCTGGCCCGGGTGCACGCCAAGGCTGAGGTACTCAAGCTGATCAACTGGGAGCTGGCATCCAGCGACGCCGCCCCGTCCCCGGCCGACGCCTCGGCGGCAAAGGTGTACGGCACCGAGCTGGCCACCGAGGCCTACCGTCTGCTGATGGAGGTGCTGGGGACCGCAGCCACCCTGCGCACCGACTCGCCCGGCGCCTTGCTGCGGGGTCGCATCGAACGTATGCACCGGTCCTGCCTGATCCTCACCTTCGGCGGCGGTACCAATGAGATCCAGCGGGACATCATCGGCATGGTCGCGCTCGGCCTGCCACGGGTCAACAGGTAAGAAAGGCGAGGATTTCCATGGATTTTTTGATACCAGAAGCCGCCGATGACTTGGGCGGCCTGGTCCGCACCATCACCGAGGCGGTCTGCACACCCGAGCATCAGCGCGAGCTCGACGGCGCCCAGAGCCGTTTCGACCGCGATTTGTGGTCCAAGCTCATTGACGCTGACGTGCTGTCAGCCGCGGCGCCGGAATCGCTGGGTGGCGGCGGATATGGCGTGTTGGAGCAGGCGGCTGTCCTCGAGGCCCTCGGAAGGCAACTCGCCGCGGTGCCCTATCTGGAATCGGTCATGGTGGCTGCGGGTGCCCTGGCGAGGTTCGGCTCCCGGGAACTGCAGCAGGAATGGGCGGAGCCGGCCGTGAGGGGTCAGAAGATCCTCACCGTCGCACTGGCCGGCGAGATGGGCGACGGGCCGGTCCAGGCTCAGGCCGACGGTACCGGGTATCGGCTGACGGGCACCCGAGCTCTGGTCCCCTACGGACCGGTGGCGAACGCTTTCCTGGTTCCGGCTGAAACCGACCTGGGGACAAAGGTTTTCGTGATATCCGCGGACGATCCGGGAGTTACGGCCACCCTGCTGGACACCACCGGACACGGTAGCGTCGGGCACCTCGAACTGACCTGCGTCGAAGTCGGCGAGCCGCGCGTACTCGGCGGTGGCTCGGAATCGGATGGATCCGCAGTTCTCGACTGGCTCGAAACCCAGCACACCCTGGGCTTGTCCGCCTTCCAACTGGGCGTGGTGGACCGCGCGCTGGAGCTCACCGCCCAGTACGCCCGCGAACGTGAACAGTTCGACAGGCCAATCGGCAGCTTCCAGGCCGTATCGGCGCGCCTGGCCGACGGCTACATCGACGTCAAGGGACTGCGACTGACGTTGGCTCAGGCCGCCTGGCGGTTGTCCGAAGACCAGCCTGCCGATGTTGATGTCCGCTCCGCCGCGTTCTGGGCGGCCGAAGCCGGCCACCAGATAGCGCACACGGCGGTGCATGTGCACGGCGGAGTCGGAATCGACACCGACCACCCGGTCCACCGCTACTTCCTGGCCGCGAAACAAGCCGAGTTCGCGCTGGGCAGCGCAACCGGCGCCTTGCTGGCGATCGGTCGCGAACTGGCCGACACGCCCGCCTGATTAGCCTCCCTATGGTGGCTACCCCAATCACTCAGACCGTCACAGGTCTACTGACGCCCCTGGCCGACGTCGACGATCGGGGTGTGTTCGCGATCGATAACGATGACTCCGAGATGCCGTCGGTGACTTTTGTGAGCTGGCGCAACCATATTCAGCGCGGAGCCGACCTCGCGGCCTGGCTTGGGGCCCGGCTGGATTCCGGACTTCCTCCGCATGTGGGAGTTCTCGCGGGCAATACGCCGTTCTTCTGCACCCTGCTGGTGGCCGCTGCGCTATCCGAGATTGTGCCGGTCGGACTGAACCCGACGCGCCGAGGCGCGGCCCTGCGACGAGATATCGAACAGGCCGACTGCCAACTGGTGCTGACCGACCGGTTCGCGCCGCACTGCCCAACACCGAATGACGTCAGCGCAATCGACGTCGAATCACCGGAATTCGCTGCCGAACTCAGCGCCTATGACGACGCACCGGTCGAGTTTCGCCCCGCCGATCCTGACGACTTGTTCATGCTCATCTTCACCTCGGGCACCAGCGGCGACCCAAAAGCAGTGCGATGCACCCATGAGAAGGTCGCGTTCCCAGGGAATATGCTCGCGCAGCGTCTCGGTCTGGGCCCCTCCGACACTTGTTACCTGTCGATGCCGCTCTTTCATTCCAACGCGATCATGGCGGGATGGTCACCCGCAGCGGCGGCCGGAGCGTCAATCGCGTTGCGGCGCAGTTTCTCCGCTTCCCAGTTTATCCCCGATGTCCGGCGTTTCGGCGCCACCTACGCCAACTACGTCGGGAAACCACTGTCATACATCCTGGCTACTCCCGAGCGTTCGAACGACTCCGACAACCCCCTCAAGCTGGCATACGGCAACGAAGGCGCCCCACGCGATCTGAGCCGGTTCGCGCAACGGTTCGGAGTGCAGGTAATCGACGGTTTCGGTTCGAGCGAGGGCGGGGTGGGCATTGCCCGCACACCCGACACACCCGATGACGCTTTGGGCCCGTTGATGGACGGGGTAGCGATCCTCGACGTCAACAGCGGCCTCGAGTGCCCCCCGGGAATGATCGGCGAGTTGGTGAACACCGAAGGGCCCGGACAATTCCGGGGCTACTACAAGGATCCCGACGCCGATGTCGACCGGATGAGGGGCGGGGTGTATCACAGTGGCGACTTGGCCTACCGCGATGAGAAAGGGTTCGCCTATTTCGCGGGACGACTGGGTGATTGGATGCGTGTTGATGGTGAGAACCTTGGAACCGCGCCCATCGAGCGGATTCTGATGCGCTATCCCGGAGTCACCGAGGCCGCGGTGTATCCGATTCCCGATCCGTCGGTGGGCGATCAGGTGATGGCAGCCCTGGTCCTGCCCGAAGACGCAGCTTTCGATCAAGACGATTTCGTCGGATTCCTCAGCCGGCAAACTGATCTGGGCCCCAAGCAATGGCCTTCCTACGTGCGCGTGGGGCCCTCGCTCCCCCGCACACAGACCTTCAAGGTTCTCAAACGGCAACTGTCTGCCGAGGCGACCGGTTGCACGGATCCCGTCTATCAGATCGGCCGAGCCTGATGCGCCGAGACAACATCGCCGAGATGCTGACCGACAGAGTTGGCGACCAGCGGCTGGGGTTGCGGGCGCGGGACCGCGATTGGACGTGGGACGAAGTGGTGACCGAATCAGCGGCGCGAGCGTCGCTGGCTCGCGCGCTACGGGACGAGGACTTCAGCGATGCACCGTTTCACCTCGGCGTTCTGCTCGACAACGTGCCGGACTTCGTATTCTGGCTTGGCGCAGCGGCATTGACCGGCGCAACCATAGTCGGGTTGAACTCCACCCGCGGCGCGGACGAGCTCGCCGCAGACATCCGGCACGCGGACTGTCAATTGATCGTCACCGATGCGCACGGCATGGCCCGGCTCCGAGACCTCGACCACGGACTTGGACTGTCCCGGTTCCTGCTCATCGACGAAGCCGGGTACCACGCCCGCATCGAGGCGTACCGGGCCGAACCTGCGGCCGCGCTCGGCGTCGACTCGCAGTCGTTGTATCTGTTGCTCTTCACATCGGGGACCACTGGTGTCTCCAAAGCTGTCAAGTGCAGTCAGGGGCGCCTCGCCCGGATCGCGTACAAGGCGACCGAAAAGTTCGGCCATCACCGCGGCGACGTCGACTACTGCTGCATGCCGCTGTTCCATGGCAACGCCATCATGGCGCTATGGGCGCCTGCGCTGGCCAACGGCGCTACGGTATGTCTGACGCCGAAGTTCACCGCCGCCGGATTCCTGCCCGATGTCCGGTATTTCGGAGCCACCTTCTTCACCTACGTCGGCAAGGCCCTGGCCTATCTGATGGCCACACCGGAGGAACCCGACGATTCCGACAACACCCTGACGCGGGGATTCGGCACCGAGGCGTCCCCCGAGGACCAGAACGAGTTTCGCCGACGTTTTGGGGCCGAACTCTTCGAGGGGTACGGCTCCAGCGAGGGCGGTGCAGCTGCCACCGCAGATCCCGCCGCACCCGCGGGCGCCCTCGGCAGGCCGGCGCACGCCGACATCGCAATCGTCGACCCTGAGACGCTGAACCGTTGTCCGTTTGCGACTCTCGATGCACAGGGACGAGTACTCAACCCCGATGAGGCCATCGGGGAGATCGTTGACCAACGAGGCGCGCGTGATTTCGAGGGGTACTACCGCAACGACGCCGCCGACGCTGAGCGGGTTCGTAACGGCTGGTACTGGTCAGGTGATTTGGGATACTTCGACTCCGACGGGTTTCTGTACTTCGCCGGGCGACGCGGCGACTGGATCCGGGTGGATGGCGAGAACACCTCGGCACTGACCATCGAACGTGCCGTGCGACGCCACCCCGACGTGATCACTGCCGGGGTCTACGGGGTCCCCGATCCGCGATCGGGAGACCAGGTGATGGCCGCCCTCGAAGTCGCCGACCCCGAGGCCTTCGATGTCGAGAACTTCGCGGCATTCCTGGTGGCGCAGGATGATCTTGGCAGCAAGGCGATTCCACGGCTACTCCGAGTCTCAGCCAACTTGCCGGCCACCGGGTCCAACAAGGTGCTCAAACGCGATCTGCAGGCCCAGCGCTGGCACACCGATGAACCGTTGTACCGCTGGGTGGGTCGCGCGCACCCGGAATACCGGCGGATGACCGACGAGGACTGCCAGTCGCTCGACGCGGAGTTCACCGGGTACGGCAGGGAGCGCCATGTCTGACCGTGATGCACAGTCTGATTGGGACGAGGTGACCGATGTACTCGTCGCCGGGTCCGGCGCGGGAGGGGTCACCGGCGCCTACACCGCCGCTCGGGAAGGCCTCGACGTCATTCTGATCGAGGCGACGGAGAAGTTCGGCGGCACCACGGCGTATTCGAGCGGCGGCGGAATGTGGCTGCCGTGCAACCCGGTTCTGCTGCGCTCAGTCGACGACGACAGCGTCGAGGACGCGCTGGAGTACTACACCGCGGTCGTGGGCAACCGCACGCCCCGGGAACTCCAGGAGGCCTTTGTCCGCGGCGGCGCCCCGCTCATCGAGTACCTGGAGTCCGACGGGCAGCTGAAGTTCCAACCGCTACCGTGGCCTGACTACTTCGGCAAGGCGCCCAAGGCGCGCGCCGACGGAATGCGCCTCATCGCAACCAAACCGCTCAAGGTGGCAGCAGCGCCGGAATTGCGCGAACTCGTCCGCGGACCGCTGGACTCCGACCGACTCGGAAGGCCACAACCAGAAGACTATTTCGTTGGCGGCCGCGCGCTGATCGCTCGCTTCCTGGCCGCCACCCGCCAGCATCCGAACGCCTCTACCCGGCTGAATACGGCGTTGATCGAGTTGGTCGTCGAAGACGGAGCCGTCGTCGGCGCTGTCCTCGAGACGGCCCGGGGGCACAGCAGGATACGGGCGCGGCGAGGAGTGTTGCTGGCCGCCGGCGGCTTTGAGCGCAATGACGAGATGAGGGCCAGCTACGGCGTACCCGGCGCTTCGAGAGACACCATGGGGCCCTGGGGCAATCGCGGCCTGACCCACCTGGCCGCGATTGCCGCGGGCGCCGACGTTGATCTGATGGATGAGGCGTGGTGGTCGCCGGGCCTGACGCATCCGGACGGCACCTCAGCCTTCGCACTGTGGTTCACCGGCGGGATCTTCGTCGACGACAACGGGAATCGCTTCGTCAACGAGTCGGCGGCCTACGACCGTCTCGGTCGAGGCGTCCTGGCGGCGATGGCGGACGGAACCGTGACGCTGCCGTACTGGATGATCTACGACGACGGTGCGGGCGCCGTCCCGCCGGTGAAGGCCACCAACGTCTCGATGGTGGAGCCGGACCAGTACGTGGCTGCCGGTCTGTGGCGCACGGCCGATACCCTCGAACAGCTCGCGGTCGAAATCGGTGTGCCCCCAAGGAACCTTGTGGAAACGGTGCGAAGGTTCAACGATTTCGTGCGGCGCGGAGCCGACGAGGACTTCGGCCGCGGTGACGAGCCCTATGACCGTTCCTTCTCCGGTGGCGCGCCGCCACTATACGCAATCGAACACGGCCCGTTCCACGCTGCCGCATTCGGTCTCTCCGATCTAGGCACCAAAGGCGGTGTGCGCACCGATACCGCCGCGCGAGCGCTCAACAGCGCGAACGAAGTGATCACCGGGCTCTACGCGGCGGGCAACACGATGGCGGCACCCAGCGGCACCGTCTACCCCGGTGGCGGCAACCCGATCGGCACCAGTATGGTCTTCAGCCACCTGGCCGTACTCGACATGGCCGGATTGGCTACCGAGTAAGCTAGTGCCGCACCCGGTTTGATCAGATGACAAGTGACGGGACAACCGCTTCGATCAGATGCGGACCCGACTCCGTGAACGCCTCAGCCAAGGCGGCCGCCAACTCCTCGATAGTGGTGGCTCGCCGGGCGGGAACGCCCATGCCCTCGGCGATCTTCACGAAATCGATTGTAGGACTACCTAAATCGAGCAATTCGAGGGCCTTTGGTCCTGGCGCGGCCGCACTGGCCGCGCCGACACGTTGTAGCTCGATCCGCAAAATATCGTAGGCGCCATTATTCAAGATGACCGTTGTCACGTTGAGGTTCTCCCGCGCCTGTGTCCACAAGGCGGAGATGGTGTACATCGCCGAGCCGTCCGCTTGCAGGGACAGCACCGGCCGGCCCGGGGCGGCAATTGCGGCGCCTACCGCGGCGGGGAGCCCGTAACCGATCGCGCCGCCAGTCAACGTCAACACATCGTGGGCCGCGGCACCGCCCGTGGCGGCAGCGAGTCCGATTCCCGCGGTGTTTGATTCGTCGACGATAATGGCTCCTTCGGGCAGAAGCGCGCCCACCACAGCGGTAACCGCAAAGGCATCGAGGTGTCCGGTTGGCAGTTCGGGCGGCGCCCAGGGAGCCAGGGCTGCGGTGGTGCCGGCGGCTACGTCATCGGCAAGCCGCTCCAGTGCGGCCCCGGCACCGACGTGCGAGGCGAGCACGTGCACGTCACAGTCCGCGGGCACCAGGTTGCTGGGTTTGCCAGGGTAGGCGAAGAACGACACCGGGGATGCCGTACCGGCCAGGACGATGTGCGCTGCGCCGGCCAGCTGCTCCTGCGCAGCCTCGGCGAAATACGCTAATCGTTCGACTGAAGGTATACCCGCGCCGCGTTCCAGGCGCGTCGGGAATGTCTCGCACAGCACCTTGGCGCCGGTCGCCTCACCCACGCGAACGGCGGCTGCCAGACCCGGGCTTCGGGTCGCGTCCGCCGATGAGGATGACCGTCGGCTCCCCAGATCGCAGCACAGCCGCCGCGGCACGGACCGCGCCGTCGTCGACGCCGGACTCTTCGACTGGGGCCATCAAGGGTGTGGTGCCCGCACCGTCGGTCCAGGACACATCGGCAGGCAGAATCAACGTCGACACCACGCCGGCACGGCTGGCAGCCACCGCGTCGGTGGCGTCGGCCGAAATATCACCGGTGTCCATGGTGCGACGAACCCATCCGGACACGGTGCCCGCCAGCGCATCGATATCGGATTCCAGTGGGGCGTCATACTTCTTGTGATAAGTCGCGTGATCGCCGACGACGACAACCATCGGCGTGTGGGCCCGCCGCGCGTTGTGCAAGTTGGCCAGGCTGTTACCCAGGCCCGGACCCAGGTGCAGCAGCACGGCGGCCGGCTTGTCGGCCATGCGTGCGTAACCGTCGGCAGCACCGCTGGCCACGCCTTCGAACAGCGTCAACACCCCACGCATCTGCGGTACCGCATCGAGGGCGGCCACGAAATGCATTTCTGAAGTGCCGGGGTTGGCGAAACACACGTCGACCCCGTTGCCGACGAGGGTGGTCAACAAGGCCTGGGCACCATTCACGGTCAGATCCCCTCCAGCTTGGTGAACACCCGCGCGGCGTTGGCGTGCAGGTAGTCATGCCGAGCGGCATCGGAGAGACCCAACTCATCGAGCCCGTCCAGGGCGCGACCATGGCCGATCATCGGATAGTTGGTGCCAAACAACACTTTTCGTTGCCCGGTACGGGTTTTCATGAATGCGATCAACTCAGCGGGCAGCCGCCTGGTCGTGTAGGCCGACGTATCGATGTAAACGTTCTCGTGCTTGCGCGCCACCGCGATCATCTCCTCTGTCCATGGGTATCCCACGTGGCCACATACGATCACGAGTTCAGGGAAATCGAGAGCGGTCTCGTCGATGTAGGGGATCGGCCGGCCGGTCTCGGAGGGCCGCAACGGGCCGGTGTGGCCGACCTGGGTGCAGAACGGAACGCCCAGTTGTACGCACTCGGCGAACAGCGGGTAGTAGCGGCGGTCGGTGGGCGGCAACCGCCACAGCCACGGCAGCACCCGCAGCCCAACGAAACCGTCGTCGGTCACGCGGTGACGCAACTCGCGGACCGCTTCCATCGGACGGTCGAGGTCCACGGCGGCCAACCCGGCGAATCGATCGGGATAGGCACGCACCCAGCCGGCCACCTCGTCATTGGACACCAGGTCAAGCCCATTCGGCCCGCACCATGCGCTCAGCAGGCCAAAATCGACAGCCGCGGAATCCATGGAGGCGACGGTGGCCTCAATGGGCACCTCACCATCGGGTATGCCGCCACCAGTCCAGCGTCGTAGCGGCGCCAACATATCGTTGGCGAGAAAACGCTGAGTGGGATGCTGCATCCAGGCGTCGATCGTCATCGCGATCGACTGTAGACCGGAACTCAGCGGCCACCTTCTGCGGTGGATATCAGGTGCTCGCCGCGACGTGTTTGGCGTCCACGTCGTCGGCGGGTCGTTCTTCGGTGGTGTCCTTGGCCCACCGGTAGTCCGGCTTACCCGCAGGGGAGCGTTTGACCTCGTCAACCAGCCATAGGCTGCGCGGCACCTTGTAGCCGGCGATCTCGTTGCGCACGAACGCGTCGAGGTCGGCGAGCGTCGGCCGGGTTCCGACACGCGCCGCCACGACGGCGGCCACGTGTTGGCCAAAGCGTGGGTCGGGCACCCCGACAACCAGCGCGTCGAACACGTCCGGGTGGCCTTTGAGCGCGGCCTCGACCTCTTCGGGGTAGATCTTCTCGCCGCCACTGTTGATCGATACCGAGCCGCGGCCCAGCATCGTCACGCTGCCGTCGGCCTCGACTTCGGCATAATCACCCGGGATTGCATACCGAACACCTTTGATGGTCTTGAACGTCTCGGCAGTCTTTTTCTCGTCCTTGAAATAGCCCACCGGAATATGGCCGCGCTTGGCAATGATGCCGCGCACACCGGAACCGGGCTTGACCGCGTTGCCGTCGTCGTCGAGCACGACGGTGTTCTTGTCGATGGTGACGCGGGGACCGCCGGTATGCGACTGCCCTTTGGCGACGATGCTGGTGCCGCCGAATCCCGTTTCCGAGGACCCGATGGAATCGGTGATTATCCGGTCGGGCAGCAGCTCAAGAAACTTCTCTTTGAGGCTGGTCGAGAACAGGGCCGCAGTGCTCGCGAGCAGAAAAAGTGACGACAGGTCGTACTCGTTCCCTTTGTCCTGGTGGGCCAGCAGCGCGTCCAGCAGTGGCCGCGCCATCGCGTCCCCGGTGAAGAACAGCAGATTCACCTTGTGCTCTGCGATCGTCGGCCATACTTCCTCGGCGTCGAATTCCGGTACCAGCACCACGGTTTGGCCAGCGAACAGGGACATCCAGGTGGCCGACTGGGTCGCGCCGTGGATCATCGGCGGGATCGGGTAGCGGATCATCGGTGCGTTCGCCGCGGCCTGCTTGGCCAAGTCGTATTCGTCGGCAAGCGGCTCGCCGGTAGCGAAGTCGGTGCCGCCGAACAACACCCGGTAGATGTCCTCATGGCGCCACATCACACCCTTGGGGAAACCCGTGGTGCCGCCGGTGTACAGCAGATAGATGTCGTCGGCGCTGCGCGGACCGAAGTCGCGCTCGGGCACACCCTGCGCCAGCGCCGAGTAGAACTCGACGCCGCCATAGCGCTGGAAGTCACCGGCCGATCCTTCAGTACCGTCCTCGACCGACAGGACGGTCTTGACGTTCGGGGTCTCTGGCAGCACGTTGGCCACCCGGTCGGCGTAGCGGCGCTCGTGCACCAGTGCGACCATGTCGGAGTTGTCGAACAAGTACTTCAGCTCGCCCTCGACGTAGCGGAAGTTGACGTTGACCAGAATGGCGCCGGCTTTGACGATGCCGAGCATCGCGATGACGATCTCAACGCGGTTGCGGCAGTAGAGGCCGACTTTGTCGCCCTTCTTGACCCCGTTGTCGATGAGGTAGTGGGCCAGGCGGTTGGCCTTCTCCTCCAACTGGGCGTAGGTCAGGTGTTGATCGCCGCCTATGAGGGCGATGCGATCGGGCACGGCATCGATGGCGTGCTCGGCGAGGTCAGCAATATTCAGAGCCACGCCTCTAAACTAGAACGTGTTACATTTTCAGACAAGTTTTGGGGCCGCAATGCTGGAGGGTGGACTGTCTGTGAGTCACGTAGAAAGCTCCGAGAAGGGCCCCGACGCCCTCATTGAGCAGCGCGGACACACCCTCATCCTGACGCTGAACCGGCCAGAAGCGCGCAACGCGCTATCCACTGAGATGCTCTCGATAATGGTGGCTGCCTGGGATCGCGTCGACGAGGATCCCGAGATCCGCACCTGCATCCTCACCGGGGCTGGCGGCTACTTCTGCGCGGGCATGGACCTCAAGGCCGCGACCAAGGCACCTCCCGGGGACTCGTTCAAGAGTGGCGCCTTCGATCCGACCAAGATCGAGGGCCTGCTCAAGGGCCGCCGCCTGACGAAACCGCTGATCGCCGCGGTCGAAGGCCCCGCGATCGCCGGCGGAACCGAGATCCTGCAAGGCACCGATATCCGGATCGCCGGCGAAAGCGCCAAGTTCGGCATCTCCGAAGCCAAATGGAGCCTGTACCCGCTGGGGGGGTCCGCGGTTCGGCTCCCACGTCAGATCCCGTACACCATCGCCTGCGACCTGCTGCTTACCGGACGCCATATCACCGCGGCCGAGGCCAAGGAATACGGGCTGATCGGCTATGTCGTGCCCGACGGCACCGCCCTGGAGAAAGCTCTTGAGGTCGCCGAGGTGATCAACAACAACGGCCCGTTGGCCGTGCAGGCCATTCTCAAGACCATCCGCGAGGCTGAGGGCATGCACGAGGAAGAGGCGTTCAAGCCCGACACCGCAAACGGCATTCCGGTGTTCCTGTCCGAGGACGCCAAGGAAGGCCCCAGGGCGTTCAAGGAGAAGCGCGCCCCTAACTTCCAAATGAAGTAATTCGGCTCCGATCCAGGCCTCCACCTGCGCCAGCCGGTGATGCTCTGATTGCTTGACGGCCGTGGCGGCATTCAACATACTGATGCAATCAATCGATTGCTTATATTTGCCTCGGGTGAATCGGATGGCCGCATAATGGATGGGAGAGCCGCTCTTGCGAACAGCCAGCTTTGAGAATCCCCCTGTGGCGTCGGAACAACCGGGGTCGCCAAGCCCGCGGCCCCAGCGGCTGCATACCTGGTTCAACCTGATGCCGGTCGCCGAGTACGAGAAGGGCCGACCCTCTCGGATTCTGTTCCTCGATACCTTCGTCACCCTCGAGTCGAACGTGGTGGACGGCCAGAAAAGGTACGAGGTGTTCTTCGAGGGCGAGCACCCGATGACGGCCGTGGTCGAGATTGGCGTCCTCTTCGTCTGGTACGGCGAGGATCTACTGAAGCCCGATCGCCCCTTCCCCACCCTCTTCGCCGAGCCCTACGACTCTGCTTACCTGACCAGCACCCCCACCCTGTTTCACAACACACACGTCATGGACTTCGTCGAGAACGGATCCGACAATCTGCACTTTGGCGCCGTGCACCTGTGGGAGTACTCGAAGATCTACGACCACGTGGTCAACGACGAGACCATCACCCTCAAGCAGGAAACCCGATTCCGTTACGGCTCATGCTCTACCCGTCGCACAATCCGCTGGCTTTCGAAGGTACTTCCCAAACTGGAGCTCACCCAGGACTACGTCTATCACGGGCCGGGCCTCGCGGTCGTCGGCGCCACCGGCGCATGGGTGCCCCGGATGAACGCCCTGGTGAGCCTGACGCCCGAGGGTCAGAATCGCACCCGCGTCTACGTCACGATGGCGATCGACCCGACGACCTTCCCCGCAGTCGTAGAGCGAGTCTTCCAAGCAGTTACCCGGGGACGTCGACTCTGCGATCTGCTGGCCAAGGTGATGGCGAACTACACCAAAAATGAGTTCGATGTCGACGCCATTATCTGGACGAACAGGAAGTACGTGGGCGCATCAGGCCTTCTGCCTTCCGAAAAGCCCCTTCGCGACGTGATCACCTGGGGGAAGACCTTCTACCCAAAGGACTTCCAGGCACCGCCCACACCCGAGCGTTCCACCGGAGAACCCCGTTGGTGGCCGCTGGACACCGTTGAAAACCTGACACCGGGAAGCGTGCACCGCTACACCGTCGACGACACTGAGCTGATCGCGCGGCACGACGCCAGTGGCGCGGTGCGGATCTTTGACGCGTTCTGCCCGCACCAGGGGGCACATCTCGGGTTCGGCGGGGCCATCGACCGCGACTGCCTACGCTGCCCCTTTCACGGCTTCTACTTCGATGCCGAAGGACGCTGCATCGGACCCAACATCGACAATCAGACCAATTTCATCAAGTCGCTCAACCTCAGCCCGGTCCCCCATCGGATACACCAAGGACAGATCGAGGTCCGACTCTGAACGCGCCCAACCCGCCAGCATCAGGCAGCACTGCGGCGGCAAATCGATGAGAAGCCGCGGCGCAATCCTGCGCGAATACGGTGGGCCTTGGTGCGTCGAGGAGTTCGAGTTAGACGCGCCACGCTCGGGAGAAGTTCTCGTTCAGATGGCTGCCGCGGGGCTCTGCCACAGCGACGAACACATCCGGCAGGGTCAGCTTGTTCCGCCCAAGGACGGCCGCCAATCCCGCCAGGCGGCGTCGATGTCGCCGACGATCGGCGGCCACGAGGGTTCAGGAGTGGTCGTCGAAGTGGGCGACGGTGTTACCCGGTTCGTGCCCGGTGACCACGTGGTGGCCTCGTTCGTCGCTGTGTGCGGACAATGTCGTTGGTGCGCTACAGGAATGGAGTACCTCTGCGACGCGGGCATCGGCACGCTGGCCCCCGGGATGCCGACCGACGGCACCTTCCGGCACCACACGGTAGACGGACAGAATTTGGGACATGTCTCCAAGATCGGGTCCTTTGCCGAACACACAGTCGTGTCCGCGGACTCGATCGTCAAGATCGAACCAGATCTGCCGCTGGTACCTAGTGCGCTGCTGTCGTGCGCCGTTCCCACCGGATACGGATCCGCGGCTCACCGCGCCGATATCCGGGGCGGCGACACCGTGGTCGTCATGGGTGCCGGCGGGATCGGCTCGGCCGCCATTCAGGGGGCTCGCATCAACGGCGCCACCCACATCGTCGCGGTTGACCCGGTGGCGTACAAGCAGAAGTCGGCGCTGAGTTTCGGCGCCACCCACGCGACGGCGACGCCGGCCGAGGCGATCGATATGGTTCGCGAACTCACCCGCGGCGTGATGGCCGACGCTGTCATCGTCTCGCCCTCGCTAATCGCGGCTGCCGACGTGGGAAACGCGTTGGCGCTCACGCGCAAAGGTGGGACCTGTGTGCTGACCGGTATGGCTTCTACAACAACCCGAACGGTAGAACTCAACGTCCAAGAGTTCGTACTGATGAACAAGAACCTGTGTGGCACGATCTTCGGATCATGCAACCCAAAGTCCGACATCCCGCTACTGGCAAAGCTTTACAAGACGGGCCACTTGCAGCTCGACGAGATGATCACCAAGCGCTACCGGCTCGATGACATCAATGACGCGTACTCCGAACTTGCCAACGGCGAGCTGATCAGGGGCGTCATCGACTTTGGGATCACTTGAGACTTCGGCATCACCTGAGGTGGATCCAGTCCTTGGGACGCAGTCGCCACGTACGTCGCGCGTATTCCACTTCGGTGTATGGCCATTGCGTGATGATGCGACCGGTGGGCGACCGGAAATAGCTACCACACTGGGTCCACACGGTCCGCTCCAAGTCGGCGCTGAGTGCAACGTTGTATTGCTGCTCGACTTCGGGTCGCACTTGTAGGCACCCACCGGAGCGGGCGATCCGACCGACCGCGCTGGCAACCAATCGGGCGCCCGCCTCAAGGACGTAGACGATTGAACTTCCACCCTGATTGGTGTTGGGCCCGTACAACATGAAGAAGTTCGGGAAGCCGCTCACGGCTGTGCCGAGGAATGCACTGGGCTCACACCCCCACCGTTCGTGCAACGTCGTGCCGCCTGTACCCGCGACCTCGATGCCCGAGAGATACTCCGCTGTTTCGAATCCGGTCGCGAGCACGATCGCGTCGACTTCCACGATGTCGCCGTTCGCGGTGATCACCGAATTTTCGGTCACCCGATCGATCGGTTCGGTCACCAAGTCGACGTGGTTCTGTTGCAGCGCCAGATAGAAATCGTCACCGAGCAGCACCCGCTTGCAGCGGAACGGATAGTCCGGCGTTAGCGCGCGACGAAGCGCGGCATCGGGCACCGTGCTCTCCAAGAACGACGTCGCAAACTGGGCGCGGCTAGACACCAGCGGATCATCGGCCATCGTCGCGGTGTTGTCGTGGAAAAACTTCCACACGCGCCACCGTTCGCGGCGTACCGCTAACGGGTTGCGGCGAAATCGCACCAACTCTTCGGAGGTGAAGGGGCGGTCATCCTTGGCGACCATCCACGGCGCCGAGCGCTGAAAGACGGTCAGGCGCGAGGCGCTCTTCGCGAGCTCCGGGATGACCTGCACCCCGCTGGCCCCGGTACCGACCACCGCGATCTTCTTGCCCGCCAGTTCGATCCGGTCGTCCCAGCGCGAAGTGTGCAGCATGGCGCCTTGGAAGTCGTCAAGGCCGGCGATCTCGGGGAACTTCGGCGAACCGAACAGTCCGACCGCGCTGACCACGACATCGGCATTGATCGTGGTGAGGCCTTCGGTGCCATCCCGCTGGACGTGAAGTTCCCACTGGCGGGTGTCCTCGTGCCAGCGGGCCCGGCGTACGTGCGTGCCGAGCATCAGGTGGCGGCGTAGGTCGAAGTCGTCGGCCACCGACTCCAGGTAAGCCAGAATCTCTGGCTGGCCCGCGTAGGTCCGGCTCCATGATCTGTTCAACGCGAACGAGAGAGAATAGAAATGGCTTTGAACATCGCAGGCAGCCCCTGGATAGGTGTTGCTCCGCCAGGTGCCACCGACGCCGTCGCTGCCTTCGACGATGACGATGTCGTCGACTCCAGTGCGGCGTAGCGCCACCGCTGCTCCAAGTCCACCGAATCCCGCCCCGATGATCGCCACCCTGGGTGAAGGTCGGCGCCGCGTCGCAGCCCGGATCCGGCCGAGGGCGTACCGCAGATGGGCCTGCCGGGATGTCACCGCGCGACCTCTTCGGTACGAACCTCCAGGCCGTCCAGATCCCCTCTCCGGCGCCAATCATCCAGGATGTCAGCGTATTCGGTCGGTTGACCGAAGAAGAAGCTGCCCTGCCGAGTCTCCTCGTTCGCCTGTCCCTCGCGGTTGTAGTAGCCCGGCGTGCATGACTTGGCACGCTGGGCAGTGGCCACCGAACGCTTACGGACCGTTTCGACCCAGGCTGCTTCAGCGCCGGCCGAAGCTTCCACCTCGCTGTACCCATGCTCCAGCGCGCAGGCGATGATCCAGGCGACGTGATTGGCTTGCACGTCAAGCAGATACGGGAAGTTCACCGTGAACCCTGACTGGGCGATGCTCTCAATGAAACAGTTCGGCAGCCCGTGTACGGATACGCCCTGGAAAGTCCGGACGCCGTCGCGCCACTTCTCGGTCAGCGAGAGGCCGTCGCGGCCGATCAGCTCGAAGCCGGTCCGCTGCGCGTAATCGGTGCCGACCTCGAAGCCGGTGGCGAAGATCAGGCAGTCCAGCTCGTATTCCACCCCCTCGACGACCACACCGGCCGGGGTGATCCGCTCCACCCCGCGGCCGCGGGTGTCGACCAATGTGACGTTGTCTCGATTGAATGTCTGCAGATATTTGTCGTGAAAGCACGGTCGCTTACAGAAGTACCCGTACCAGGGCTTGAGCGCCTCAGCGGTGGCACGGTCGGCCACTAACGCGTCGACGCGGGACCGCACCTCCTCCATCTTCGCGAAGTCGGCGAGTTCGGCGCCGTGGGCCCGTTGTTCGGCGGTGAGGCCCGCGGCCGAATGTTGCTGCATCACCGGGATCTTCTTGGTGATGCTGGTCCACGAGTCGGCAACCAGGTCTTCGTCGGCTTGCCCGCCTGCGGTGAGGATCTGGAAATTCTCGATGCGTCGGCGCTGCCAGCCGGGCTCCAGGCTGGCGGCCCACTGCGGATCGGTCGGCCGGTTCGCCCGCACGTCCACCGACGACGGGGTGCGTTGGAAAACGTACAAGTGCTCAGCCGCCTGGGCAAGGTGTGGAACACACTGAATCGCCGTGGCGCCGGTGCCGATGATGCCGACTCGCTTGTCTGCCAGTCCGGCTAGCCCGGTGCCGGTGTAGTCGTAGTCCCAGCGGCTGGTATGAAAAGCGTGACCGCGAAACGACTCGATACCTGTAATGCCGGGAAGCTTGGGTTTCTGAAGGTAACCATTAGCCATCGACACGAAACGGGCACGCATCTCATCGCCATGATTTGTGGAGATAATCCAGCGTGATTCCTGCGCTTCCCAACGAATCTCCCGTACCTCGGTCTGTAAGCACGCATTTTGGTACAGGTCGTAGTGCTCGGCGATCCGCCGACAGTGCGCGAGAATCTCAGCGCCCTTGACGTATTTCTCGGTGGGGATGTAGCCGAGTTCCTCCAGCAACGGGATGTACACATACGACTCGACGTCGCAGGCGACGCCCGGGTAGCGGTTCCAATACCAAGTCCCACCCACGTCGGCGGCCTTGTCAATCAACCGCACGTTGCTCACCCCGCGCTCGCGCAGATGCGCTGCGGTCAGCAGACCGCCAAAACCGGCACCTATGATCGCGACGTCCACCTCGTCTTGCAACGGTGCTCGCGCGAAGTGCGGATCGGCCCAGGGATCCGCACCGAACCGCGCAAACGGGCCGGATATCTCGACGTACTGCGCGAGTCCGTCGGGCCGCAGCCGACGGTCCCGCTCCTCGGCGTACTTCTGCTGCAAAGCCTCGACTTCCGTCGTCAATTTGCCGGAGCCGGCCACAGTGTTGGTCCTCTTCTGATGTCGGCCGCCGCATGCAGCGGCCTGCCGAGAATGTTGGTCCCGACTATATAATCAATCGATTGATCGTATCAAGGAGGCGCGCGCTCACCTGCTCAGCGATTCGGGCCTGCCTCGTGGTCGAACAGCGTTCCGCGGATCAGCCGCTTCGAAGCTTCCAAGGTCGTGTGATAGGTGCGCGGCGAGGCGCTTGCGGCCAATTCGGTCAACCCGTAGAGGAGCGCATAGAGCACCTCCACAGCGGCCTGCGCATCGGCATCCTTGCTCAGCTCACCACGCCGAAAACCGTCATCGACGATGCCTTCGATGATCTGGCGCAGCTCCAGAAATTGGACTTCGCCGGTTTCAGTCGTCTTGAGGCTGGCACCTTCAGCCCGGATCGCCCACTCGAACGCCGCGAGATCCGGATACTCGTGCATCAACTTCCCCGACTCGTCTAGCACTGCCTCAATGCGGTCGATGGTGCCACCAGAATGTTGCGCCGCCCGGTGCAGCCTTGGCAGCGCGATGTCGGCTCTGGCCGCAATCGCCGCCTCCATCAGCGCAGATCGATTGGGAAAGTAGTTGTACAGACTGGCACTGGTCATCCCGGCCATACAGGCGATCGATCGGATCGTGGCCTTCGAGTAGCCCTTCTCGGCGACACACCGCATCGCGGCATTGATGATCCGGGCCCGGGTCTGCTCGCCGCTGGCCCCCACCGGCCGACCCAGCTGCGTGGTTGTCATCGCACTGGTCTCCCCATTGGCTCCTCTATCTACTCAAATCCGAACGATCATCAGCCTCGGGGATAGACCCGTAGCTTATCGGGTTTTCGAGGTCCAACTACAGGCCGGCGGTTCTCGAGACTGATGGTTTCTCCGTACCTGAGTAGAAGCGAGACACCGCGACCTGGTGAACGGTGAGACCCAACCCCACAGGGGGGCCGTCTCACTTGTATGAAAGAGGCAGCTTCGGACACAGGGCGGCCACATGCTTCGCCCCAGGCGAAAGGGCTGCGCGCCGTTCACGGCAAGGGCACGTCAACGCATACTCGATCTCTGTGTCGACCGTTTCACGGAATGGGGACAGAAGAGGAGATGGGAGTACTCCTAGATGAAGGGCCAGCTTCCTCTCGAAATCTCGGAGAAATTCTTCGGAGAGATCACTTTTCTGGAGTACGTCGGGCCCAATAGATCCGACTTCATTGATTGCCCACCAGACGGGATGCCAGAAGGCTCCCGAATCTTTATAAAGGGCAAAGACTATGCCGTGAGCGCGGCGGCCCAGGGTGTGACAACGTCTCTATTCGCAGTCGGATTGTCAGCACGCTGACAGCGCCGGTCCAGCGCCGCTGGATTGGAGTACCGTATGCGCACGTCGATTTGACGCCGCCCTAGAACGATCCAGGAGAACCCAATTGCCCCTGAAAGCGCTCTTTCTCAACTGCACGCTGAAGAAATCACCCGCCACGTCCAACACACAGGCCCTCATCGATCTAGTCGCTGATCTCATGATGCCGATGGGCGTCGAATGTGAGACCGTTCGATTGGCTGACTACAACATCGCTTACGGCACCGAATCCGACATGGGCGATGGAGACGAGTGGCCCGAGATCTACACGAAGATCAAGGACGCAGACATTCTCATTCCATCGATGCCGATATGGATGGGAGTGAGAAGCTCGCTATGCCAGGTGATGTGTGAGCGACTCGACGGCTCCTATCGCGACCTGGACCCCCACACTGGGCAGTTCCCGCTCTACGGGAAGGTCGTTGGGGTGATCGTCACGGGAAACGAGGACGGGGCACACGACTGTTGTGCTACCACGCTCTACAACTTCACTCACTACGGCTGCACGGTCCCGCCCAACGCCGACTGCTACTGGGTAGGGGACGCCGGACCAGGGCCCAGCTACATCGACGCCGGGCAAGGACACCTTTACACCAACCGCACAGCTCGCTTCCTCGCAAGCGGCACGGTGTGGATGGCGAACATGCTGAAGACCAACGGACCGATTGGCACCAATCTGGTCAAACTCACAGCCGACGCTCAAAAAGTGAGTACCGACACGGCCCCAGCGGGCTGAATCGGAACGGTGCTCCCTCTGATGGTCGGCCGCCCCGCCTATCATCCAGTCAGCTAGTGCGGAGTTCGCCCGTCCGGATCACCGCGGTCAACTCCACCGGATCCGCTGAGCAGCACACCTGCCAGCACCGTCGGCCGGGACGGAAGGCGACGATTAACGTCTGACTGACTGAACCCGATCGGTTGAGCCAGTGGACCAGATCTCGCGTCCGGCCATGCCGCAAACAACAATCAGGAAGTCAACCCGGCAGCAGGCTCGGGCAACGGCATCTGACCACCACCGCCGGCGATTGGCCGCCAGGCGCGGCGGTGAGGCCCGCGTGGGGGCCGACCCATCTCCTTACCGCGCGCTTTGAGGGGCCGCGGGCCTACTCCGACCCTTCACTCGTCGAGATCGATCCGGATGGTGAGCAGGTTGTCACCCAGGGCGCGCACCGCGGCACTGTTGAACCGGGGCATCGCCGCCAGTCTGGCGTTTGCATCGTCGTCGGGTAGCAGATGGGCGGTACCCGCATGCCAGTCGCCGCCGACCCGGACCCTGACCCGCGGATCGGCCTGAATGTTGCGGACGTACTGGGATCGCTCGCCGAACTCCGACACGAGCCAGAATCGGTTGCCGTCCAACCGGCCGCCTACCGGTGTGTGCCGTGGTCGGCCGGATTTCCGTCCGGTGGTCTCCAACAGGGTTTGGGTGGGCACCGAGCCCATCAGCGGGTTGGCGAACCGCCGTTGCATAAAGGTGACGATGCGCTGCCGGCGAGTTAAAGCCATGGGCCAATTAAAGCAGCACGACCAGCACGTTGCGGGCCGAGCGGCCCTCAAGGCATAGTGTGAAACTCGCAGAGCCTCAGGCGAATCGCCTGCCCGATTTGCGTTACTCCACCGGACGCAGTCGCCGTGCGGCCGGCGATGTTGACCAGGAAAGAGTTTCCCGATGGGTTTGATGACCGCGCTCCGCCTCAACATGACGAACGTCGATGACCCCACTGCAGACCACTCGGAGCGCTATCGGGCAGCACTCGACATGGCTGAATACGTCGACGAACGCGGTTTCACCGGCGTCAGCTGCGAGGAACACCACCTGGCGAGCACCGGCTGGCTGCCCTCACCGTTGGTGATGGCCGCTGCGCTGGCCGCCCGGACCCGCACCATCCGTATCAGCATCAACGCGCTGCTGGTGCCCCTATACGATCCGCTCCGGTTGGCTGAGGATGTCGCCGTCTTGGATAACCTCTCGGAGGGGCGTTCCTCCTTTGTGGCGGGCATGGGATATCGCCCCGCGGAATATCATGCGGTGAGCAGGGACTGGTCGCGTCGCGGGGCGCTGATGGACGAGTGCCTGACAGTGATGTTGAAAGCCTGGGGTGACGAACCCTTCTGGTACGAAGGTGAATTGGTCAACGTCACTCCCAAGCCACGAACACGACCGCATCCGTTCTTCTTCATCGGCGGCATGACTGCGGCCGCGGCCAAGAGGGCCGCGCGCTTCGGGCTGCCGTTCTCCCCGCCCGCGGCCATGCCGGATGTGGAGGCCGTTTACAACGACGAGCTCAAAAGGCTTGGCGCGAAAGGATTCATCTATCGACCCGCCAATGGCAGTACGATCACCCTGCTGCACCATGATCCCGATGCCGCGTGGAAGACCTACGGACCGTTCATTATGAACGAGTCCGCGGAGTACAGCGGCTGGAAACGCCCCGGTGTGCCCCGACCCAATGAAACAACCGCCAATTCCCTCGAGCATCTGCGGAGCTTGAACAGCGTCGAGATCCTGACCCCGCAGCAGCTCGTCGACCAAATCTTGGCCGGGCGGCGTGAAGTTGTCATCAATCCCTTGGTAGGTGGACTGCCCCTCGAGGAGGGCTGGGCCAGCCTGCACCTGCTAGCAGACGAGGTGCTGCCACGGGTCTAGGCGCGCAACAACAGTCGTTCAAACTCCGCTCTTCATCGAAAGAGACAGGGCCCAGCTTCTATCGTGCTTGCAACGTGGACGCGTAATCTTCTACATACTTGGATAGTTCACGCGATGGGCGCTGGTAGTTGCCGGTGACGATCGGCTGGTCGGGCAGATCGACCCTTGGTATCTCCACATGGCGGTAGTCGATCGTCGACAGCAGATGTGCCATCATGTTCAGCCGCGCGTGCTTCTTGATATCTGATTCGACGACGTACCACGGGCTCACCGGGGTATCGGTGTGGACCATCATCTCGTCTTTAGCCCGCGAATAGTCCTCCCACCGATATACCGATTCCAGGTCCATCGGACTGAGTTTCCATTGTCGGAGAGGGTCGGTCTGCCGTGCCTTGAACCGGCGCAATTGGACCTCATCGGACACTGAGAACCAATACTTGCGCAGCAGGATCCCGTCGGCGATCAGCATCTGCTCAAAGATGGGGGTCTGCCGCAAGAACAACGCATGTTCTTGCGGCGTACAGAATCCCATCACCTTCTCGATACCAGCGCGGTTGTACCACGACCGATCGAAGAGAGCGATTTCCCCTTTCGCGGGCAGATGCTTGATATACCGCTGGTAGTACCACTGCCCGCTTTCCCGGTCGGTCGGCACCGGCAGGGCAGCGACGTAGGCGTGCCGCGGGCTCAGATACTCGGTGATCCGCTTGATGGCGCCACCTTTACCAGCGGCATCACGACCCTCGAAGATGACAACCACGCGCGCACCCGAATGCCGCACCCACTGCTGCAGCCCCACGAATTCGGTTTGCAGTTTCAATAATTCGGCTTCGTAGACTCGTTTGGAAATCTTGTGTACGCCCAACGCGGTCGACTTCTTCATCTTTTCTCCGCCTACGCCGGTGCGCCATCATTGGTTGTACTGCTCACAGCATCGAATACTATCTCCACGCAGCACGGTGTGCGGGCTCCTTTAGGGCCGGTAGTTCCCGTCGTGCCCTCGGTGTGTGGTTGGCCCGCTGAGTTCGGTGGAGGCGGTCCAGATGGGTACCCAGGCGATGGCCGATGGCTTTGGCCCAGCGTTTGGCGGCTGGATTTCACTGATCCCACATACCAGCGCACGCGGTTGAACAACATCGGGAAGAATCAGTGGCATGGCTGTCCCCCGCAAAATCCGTCAGGAAGAAGAACTCAAGCCCTACCAGGTGGAGCTACTCAAGCTCCAGCGGTACCTCGAAGACCAGGACCGCCGCATGATCGTGCTCTTCGAGGGCCGAGACGCCGCCGGCAAAGGCGGGACCATCCGACGGGTCACGCGCTACATGAATGAAAAACACTACCGAGTCGTGGCCCTCGGCAAGCCCACCGAGGAGCAGCGCACCCAGTGGTATTTCCAACGCTACGTTGCCCAGTTCCCCTCAGGTGGCGAGATGGTCCTGTTCGACCGTTCCTGGTACAACCGGGCAATGGTAGAACCGGTCTTCGGCTTCTGCACCGACGAGGAGCACCGCAACTTCCTGCGGGGCGTGGTGGGATTCGAGAAGGACCTGGTCCGCCAGGGCACCATCTTGGTGAAGCTCTACTTCAGCGTCACCAAGGAGGAACAGGCGCGGCGTTTCGAACGCCGCCACGACGACCCACTACGCCAGTGGAAACTCAGCGAAATCGACGTCCAAGCCCAAGAACACTGGGACGACTTCACCGATGCCAAATACCAGATGCTGCGACGCACCAGCACCGCCGATGCCCCCTGGACCATCGTGCGCTCTGAAGACAAGCACCTGGCCCGGCTCAACGCAATACGGGTAATACTCAACGCCGTCCCATACCAAGACCGCTCCAATTCGGTCGACTTCGTGCCCGACCACGAGATCGTCGTCCCCGCCGCCCAGGAACTCGCGCTCATGGAAGCCGATCGCATCCGCAGCGGCAAGTTCACCGGATGAACGCTCCGCTCGCGATCGAGGTAGAACAATGACCGACCACCTCTGGCGCCTCGACGAGTCGGATGGCGATCTGTGCGTGCGAACCGGCGTTGAGGGCAGAGCGGCGAGCATGGGACACCGGCTAACGATTGCGATGCAGTCGTGGGAAGCAACGGTTCAATGGTCGGGTGATACACCCGTCGCGGCCGATGTCATCGTCGATGTCGATTCACTTCGCGTAATGCATGGCGAGGGAGGCGTGAAGGGGTTATCGGAACCCGAAAAGACGCTCGCGCGTGCGAACGCATTGAAGACACTCGGTGCAAGCAAGTTCCCACAAATCAGTTTCCGCGCCGACAGGATCGAGAAGACCTCTCACGGCTATCAACTGACAGGGACGCTCGAAATTCGCGGCAAGACACGAGAGCGTGTGATCGACCTAGATTTGGAAGACGGTGGCACCTTCTGGCGGCTGTCCTGCGAGGCAAACGTCAAGCAGACAGATTTCGGGGTAAAGCCGTACTCGATGTTGCTGGGCAGCATGAAAGTCGTCGACACCGTGCGGGTGTCATTCAGCGCAAACGCTTCCAAGAACCCAACATCGTAATCGA
>Ga0114920_10000150_pt1 | contig 31097 bp, 20 predicted proteins | sample ChitaG_FD_88683 | JGI IMG/M metagenome (GOLD analysis project Ga0114920, IMG submission 88683) | Deep subsurface microbial communities from South Pacific Ocean to uncover new lineages of life (NeLLi) - Chile_00310 metaG | ecosystem: Environmental > Aquatic > Marine > Oceanic > Sediment ...
CAGGAGGGCCAAAAGGATCAATATCACCCAGGCTACTATCTGGACTATGCCCGCGGCAAAGCGACGGCCCGGGCGCAAGAGAACCGCGCTTGAGACAACCGAGATGGCGGCACACGCTCCAAGGAGGATGCCGGTTGTAAGAAATGCCTGTGTGAAGAGAAAGGCTGAAAGCAGGATAAGCCCGACCCAGATCAACGTGTTGATTATGAAGTAGAGGTTATGCCAGTGCTTCTTGGCTGAGAGTCTCTTCATTACTTAAATGGCGAAGCGAGGAGACTTAAGTCCCCTCGCCTCCATCTTCTTTAACGCCGGTTTAATCGACAATGACGATCTTCCTGGAAAGGGTGATTGTTTGCCTCTCAAGGCGCACGAAGTAGATGCCCGCAGAAACGAGTTGCCCTTTTTCGTCGCTGCCGTCCCATGCGAGGCGGTGCCTTCCGGCCTTTTGCATCCCTTCATCCAGGACCTTCACCGTTCGGCCTGTAACGTCGTAGATGGCAAGGGTTATCCGTTCGTTTGCAGGCAGGCTATAGTCTATCCTGAAGCCCTGGGGCGCAGGTGAGACCTCAAACTCAAGTTCATACCTCTCTGTTCGTTCCTGGATGGCCACAGGCCCGAGATGGGCAAAAAGTGTATCATTTTCAGGCACCACGTCTTCTGCAAACTCGGTAATGACCCATAAGGTTTCGCCCGGGCAGCAGTACATCCCGCCGAAGAACAGTATAGCCGAGTCACCCGGAGCAACGTCTTCGGCCATCAGGGTGCTGTCGAATCTATTTATTCCGAGGCTGTCGAGCAGGCAGTGAACCGGGAATGTCTCGGCGGCGTTGCCCAGGTTGCGGACCTGCACGATTAACGCCCTTGTGTCGCAACGGGTTACGTCTTCCGGCAGGGGTGAGATTATTCTCTCTGGTGCCACATCACCTTCGCTTGGATAGCTGATTGCGACCTCCTCAAGCCTGGGGGCCTGCAGGAAGTCGGTGGTGAAGATCCCCCGGTAGCGGATATAGCGTGATGCCAGGCTGTCCGGCAGGGTATCCCCGTCAGCTACCTGGAGCCATTCGCTCCACGAGGGGTCGGGATCAGGAACGTTGCCTGTTTGAACCTCAAGGATGAAGCCCGATCCGAAGGGTATCACTGCGGTATAGAGAACGGAGTCCCACTCTACAGTGTCTGCCGCGTCGTAGATCGAGGATACGTAGATCTCATCCCCGCTTCGGTCGTAGGGGTTGCCGGCGTCCGTTGTGGTGCTTATGTGAGCGCCGTGGGTGAGGAGGCTGTCGTAAGCTGTGAAGTCTGGCCCCAGATAGATGTAGGAGTAGGTGTCGAATGTGCTATCCTCTAGCCAGTTGCAGAAGCAGATGTCGAGGCTCCTGTCCCCATCAAAGTCGCCTATTATATTGCCCATGGACGCGTGGGTCATAAGAGGTTCGGAAGGAATCATGCCGTAGTCAGGGCCGTAATAGACCATCCCTGGAGGAGCCAGGTTTGAGAAAACAATGTCCAGCTCGTCATCTCGGTTGAGATCGGCTACAGAGACGCCGCGGGATTCCGTAGTCAGGAGTTTGTCAAGGCTGGTGAAATCAGAGCCGTAGGCTATGTAAGACGTATCTCCATAAGCCGCGAAGACAAGATCAAGCGTACTGTCACCATCGAGATCAGCCACGGTTACATCGGTCAGGGAGTCGATGTTCATCACCACGTCAGATGATGAGAAATCGGGACCGTAATAGATAAGCGCCGTGAGCCCGGCGAGGACGATGTCCGGATCCCCGTCCTTGTTCATATCGGCTATGGCGTTGCCGAAGTTGAAACCGCAGGCCAAGCTGTCGCGTTGAGCAGTACCCTGATAATAGATGTAGGCGTAGCCGCCCACAAGGTTAGAGAAGACGAGGTCAAGATATCCGTCCTTATCCAGGTCCGCTGCACTGACCGCCATCCCGCAGCGGGTAGGGAAGCTATCCACCTTGCTCCAACTCGGTCCGTAGTACAGGTGTGAGTAGAGGTCGCCTGCGCCAGTTGAGTCGTCGTAGGCCGAAAGGACTACGTCGAGGTTGCCGTCGTTGTCATAGTCTACAATCAGGTTGCCTGAGCCGTTGTAGCTGAAGATGGAATCTGCAAATGCGCAGTTGTCGTAGTGATAAGCATGGTATGCCGGTCCTGGATCCAGCGTATCCCTACTGCGGTTGTTGGAGATCAAAAGATCCAGATTTCCGTCCTTATCTATATCCCGGAAGTGTATCATCTGGACCGCACCGTCTCCGGCTATGCCTGTGTCGGCCGCGTAAAGTGTGGCGTTATAGGAGCCATCTGCGAAATCCTCCTGGGTGGTTTCTGTCCACCAGTTGGCTGCGGCCAAGGGCAGGACTGCAATCAGAATAAGGCCTGGGATGAGAATAGAAAAAACCTTCATTCTACCTCCTTTTTATTTATAAAGCTTCTCTCGATGTTGCTTGCTGAAGTATGCTAAGCAAAGTTTTGAAGTTGTCAAGTGGTGTTGAGAGCTTTTTTCTGAGTTTTATCGCAAGTTCTCGAGCCTCCTTAGACTTGCAGATGGTTGATTTAGCCTTCTCAACAAGATCCCCTACAGATGGATTGAGGAGTTCGGGCACCGCATCCTCTGCAATGATCACGTTGGGCAGGGCGAAGTGTTTGACTCGTGCAAGCATTCGTATGAGTGCTACCTCCAACCTGGGCAGCGAATAGAATACAACCTGAGGTATTCCCAGGAGTGCGGTTTCAAGACAGGCCGTGCCGGATGCCACCACTGCAAGGTCAGCACTTGCCAGCGCTCGGTAACGTGTGCTGCCTCCTGTTGCTTTGTCGTAGCCTTCCAAAAGGAAGGAAGCGTCTTTTGCTTCACCCTCTGTAAGGAAGAGCCATATAGCCCTGTCCTTTGGGTAGAGCTGTTTCCAGGCGTCCCTGAATCCTTTGAGCAGCGTCTTGTGTCTTGACTGTTCAGACGGCCTGCTGCCCGCAAGCAGGGCTATACTCCTCGAGGCCCTTGAGGTTTTTCTTTTCACATCGAAGTAGGGGGTAAGATGTTCGACCAAGGGGTTGCCTGCAAAGTGTGCCGGGAGTCTAATGGAGCGGAGGAACAGAGCCTCCCTTGGATAAAGGCAAAGAAGGGCGTCGTAGCCTTTACGCAGGAGTGTTGCGCGGAAGCGACCCCATGCCCACAGCTGCGGCGGGGCGAAGAACACTCGGCGCATACCTTTCATGTCCTTAAGCCTTAATCCAAGGATTGTGTTCGGCTCGGACCAGGCCACCGCGAGGAACACATCCGGTTTCACCCTGCGCACCTCCCGTTCGATACGCTTCATCCTTACCAGAGCCTCCCCCGCGCCTTCTATCCCTGCTGCAAATCCCACAGGGGCATTCCCTTCTTCAAGTGAGCTTGGCCAGATGATCTGGGCCCCTGCTTTCTTGAGTTCTTGGCTTATAAGCCCGGCGTAGAGCGCCCCGGAGCGCTCCGCAGTAGATATGTATACTCGTTTTCTCACTAATCCGATTTAGACGCCTTAAGCGGCTCGAATGTGGCAAGGATCACCTCCAGCTGGTTCAGCCAGAAGACCTTCTTGGTAGGAGGAGCGGGGTAGAAGAGCATGGCGTCTATCATCCAGAAGCGGCCGCCCTCGTTGAACGAGAAGCCAATCATCGGCCCACCCACTATCATAGAATCGTTCTGCCAGACCCCTTCGATGCGTATCGCCTCGCTAGCGCGGAAGTAGGACGGCCCGGCAGTTGTGAATGTTGAGTCCAGATAGTCTCCCTCGTAGAAGCGGGCGGTCAGGCTGTCGCGTAAGGTAAGCATCGCTTCGCGTGAAACCTCAGGTCTTTCTTTATCCTCCCAGTAGATGAAGATAGAGCGATCAGGTTCATGAGCGTGAACCCAGATGAAGTTGTGCTCAGCGAAGCGCTCATCCAGCAGCCACTCCTTCGGGACCTTGAGCTTGAAACCGTAAGTCTCTATATCTTCAGAAAGCTCGGCGTCTTCGCCCTTGCCGTAGGTCATTGCCTGCAGGCGCTGTAGCAGTCGGTATTTGAAGACCTCGTGGAGCTTTGAGCGGACCGCCTTCAGTCCCAAAAGCATGCTCAATGTATCCCGCGCCATGAAGACAAGAACGCTCTGATTCTTCGCCCATACATCGTTGATGCGGTAGAGCGCGAAGGAGTCGTTTGCGGAAAGGTCAGGAAACAAACTGTTTATCAAGGAATCCGACTCGAATCCCACGATCAATATGCCGTGTTGGGTCAGTCGGTTGTCTATCTCGGCCGGTTCCATGTAGCGAACGATGAACTCCTTGGCGGGCTGCGGGGTGAATATCTGTTTTCCCAGAGCAAACGCCAGCTCCTGCTCGATCACCTCTTTATGCTCGGTAAAGACCAGCACGTCTCGCGCCCGGCCTACAGAGGAAGGTTTATAGTTACAGCCTGTCGCCAGGAGCGCAACTGCGGCTGTTGCTGCAAATCTTTTCATCAAGCCACCCCTAAGAGTTCCAAGCTTTGTGCATGTCTGCGCCGGATGGTTGCCGAGACACGCGGATGTTTTTTAAGCTCTGGATCTTCCTTTAATATCTTGAAAGCATCCTTTTGTGCGGCCATAAGCAGATCCCGGTCTCGCAGTAAGTCTGCAATCCTCAGGTCTGGCAGCCCGTGCTGGCGCCTACCCATGATCTGGCCAGGGCCGCGTATCCTTAAATCCTCCTCTGCAAGTGCGAACCCGTCCTCCGTGTTTGCGAAGAAGTTTAACCTTTCCCTTGCCTCTGGCGAGAGCCCGGGAGGCATCAGCAATACGCAGCGGGAAGGCCTTTGGCCCCTGCCTATCCTTCCGCGAAGCTGATGAAGCTGGGCAAGGCCGAAGCGTTCAGGATGCATTATTATCATGATGGTAGCCTGGGGCACGTCCACCCCCACCTCGATCACAGTGGTCGAGACCAGGACCTCGACTTCTCCCTTACGGAACCTGGACATGGCTAGCTGACGCTCCTGCGGTTTCATCCTGCCGTGCATCAGGGTCACCCTCTGATCGCCCAGTCTTTCCACCAGCTCGTCAAAGGTCTCCTTTGCCGAGGAGAGCTCAAGCTTCTCCGACTCCTCTATCAACGGGCAGACCACGTACGCTCGATCACCCTCCTTGAGTCTCTCTTCGAGCCATCTGTAAACCCCCTCCTTGCGGCCCTCGTAGGCAAGCTCCGTCTTTCGCTCCGCTCGCCCTTTAGGCTTCTGTTTGATTACAGATACGTCAAGGTCGCCGTAGTAGGAAAGGGTTAATGTTCTAGGGATCGGTGTTGCCGACATCACAAGTACGTGGGGTCTCACCCCGCTCTTGGAAGCGAGTGCCGCTCGCTGCATCACCCCGAAGCGGTGCTGCTCGTCCACGACAACCAGGGCCAGGTCTCTAAACTCAACGTTCTCCTCGATCAGCGCGTGTGTGCCGAACACCATATCCGCCTTGCCTCGGGCGATCATCTCGCGACGCTCCTCCTTCTCTTTGTTCTTCAGGCTACCGGTGAGCAGGAGCGGTCTTGCTCCAATGGCCTCAAGGGTTTTCTTCCATCCCTGGTAGTGCTGCTCGGCTAAAATCTCGGTGGGTGCCATCATCGCCGCCTGCCTGCCCGCGTCGACAGCCGCAAGCATCGCGTATAAAGCTACGACCGTCTTGCCTGACCCAACGTCGCCCTGCAGCAGTCGGTGCATGGGGTTCTTACCACAGATGTCAGCACCTATCTCGGCTATCACCTTCAGCTGGTCACGGGTCAGCTCGAACGGAAGCGCCTTGAGAAAACCCTTGGTCAACTTCCCTTCCGGGGCCAAAGGTTCGGCCTCGACCCCCTCCTCAAGGCTCCTGCGCCGCATCGCGATCAGGGCTTCGAAGTAGAACAGCTCCTCGTAGCGCAGCCTTGCAAGCCCCTTCTCGATCTCGGCCATCTCTTTGGGCCGATGCACGTACTGTAAAGCCTGCATGATGCCGGGGAGCTCGTGTCTCTGCATGAGTTCGGGAGGAATCGTTTCCGGCAGCTCATCCAACTCATCCAACGCGCGGTTTGCGGCCCTGCGCACCTCCCATGCGGCAAGACCCTCGGTCAAAGGATACACCGGAAAGATCGGCCTCTCGAAGAAATCGGGATTGGCATCCAGACGCTCGAAGAAGGGGTTCACCATCTGCATCCGATCGTAAAAGGTAACCTGTCCTGAGACCAACAGCTTCTCCCCTGGTTTGAACTTGCCTCGCAGGTCAGGCCGGTTGAACCAGACCACGTACATCTGGGCACTTTCGTCGGCCACAAGTATCTGCACCAGCGGCCCGCGCCTGCTTCTGCGGAAAGAAGCTCCCAGCACCTTGACCACGAACGTAGCCTCCTGGCCGATCTGTGCCGACGCTATAGGCACCGGGTTGGAGCGGTCTATGTATCTTGAAGGCAGATGGAACAACAGATCCTCCACCGTGTTGATACCCAATTTCGACAACCGTGCCGCTCTCTTGGGTCCGATCCCTTTGAGGTACTGAACAGGTGTCTCAGGCTTCAACGTCGTATCCCCCCAATGAGACAGATAGGTGAATCATTCTTATGGTTGGCGATAAGCTTGGCTTCGGTGGCGAATATGATAAACGATTACGACCTTTGCCTTATCATCTACTTGATAAATCACTCTGTAGTCCTTGATCCGAATTCGATAAATCCGTTCTGCACCGCGAAGTTTGCGATGGTGTGGCGGAAAGGGATTATCTCCAAGGGATTCAACCGCTTCGATTATTGGTGGAATATGCTGTGGGTCGATGTTCCTTAAGTCCTTTTCCGCTGAGTGCTTCCAGCGGATATTATAGGAGGCCATCCCTTTGCAGCTTCTTTTTAAGTTCCTCAAAGGACAGGGTCGGCTCATCCCTACGTTCGGCAACCACTGCAAGATCATGTAAATCTTCCAGAAGTTCCTCATATTCCTTGATGGGAATGATTACCGCTGTCCTTTGGCCTTTTTCATCTACTACGTACTTTTCCCGGCCTCGTTCCATATCTTTCCTCCTTCAGGAGACTTGTTTCGCCTTGTCCTTCTTACTATATTTACGTTCCGTGTAGTGTCAAGATGGCTGTTGAGTCACTTAGTCATCCCTCTGAGTGTATACTCCAAGAAGAGATCACTCAGGATTGCCAGTTTTCTTTAAGCTCCCGCCAGGTCTCCTGCAAAGCCTGTGAGATTACCTTGACGTCTGCCAGGACGGGCATGAAGTTGGTGTCGCCTGACCAGCGGGGCACCACGTGAAGGTGCAGGTGGTTCTCTATCCCTGCTCCGGCCACCCTGCCGAGGTTGGTTCCTATGTTGAACCCGTCAGGATTGGCCGCCCGGCGAAGCGTATCTATCGAGCGCTGGGTAAAACGCAGGAGCTCGGCTAAAGCGTCGTCTGAAAGCTCGGCCAGCTCTTTTGTGTGCTTGTAAGGCGTCACCATAAGGTGCCCGTTGTTGTATGGGAAGCGATTTAAGACCACGAACACGTGCTTTCCGCGGGCAAGCACCAGGTTTTTCTCGTCGTCCCCGGGCGGGGCGGAACCGATCTCACACAATACGCATCTATCCTTCCCTTCGTCAGATAACACTTCCCGGATGTAAGTCATTCGCCACGGTGCCCAGAGTTTTTTCATCACAAGCCTCCACTATCGATAGAATTGAAGTTCATACCGGAACCCTGGGATCACCTAATTGGAGAGACAAAGTTTCACCCCCTCTTTTATTCTCCCCCATCAAGGGGGAGAATATTGGAACGGGTTGCCGTTCATTTGGTGTCCACAGGGATTTCCACACAACTAGAGATACTACTTTTGCACAACACGCATTGAGTTCAGAAAAGCGACAACTGTTCATGGTCTTTTTCATCTTCATCTTTCTTCTCGGCCTCTTCTTCCCTGGAGAATACGCTTACCGTGCCGAACACCCCGTCGTAGCCTTCTTCCACCTTGACCTGACCTTTCCGCATCCTGGCTATGCCTTGAGCGATCTCGCGCCCGGCCACCCGTGCTATCTCTTCGGTATCCGCCCACAAAAGGACGTTGAACTCGCCGTCCAGCTCCTGGCATACCCGTTCGTAGACGTGGCCTACCCCGGCGGTGTCCCGGCCAATGCCCTTGGCCTCGCCGATGAGTTCAGCCAGAGGTATTATTGAGTAGTAGGGCAGTGCGCCCGTAGGATGGAAGCCTTCGGGCCGGTCGGCAAGCTCTTCTACGCGGTGAAGAACCCCAAGTGTAAGCGGCTTGCCGCAGCGGGGGCAGATATTTTTCCCCCCGATCGACTCGCCCGGCGCCAGGCGAATGTTACAGTTGCGGTGCCCGTCGTAGTGATACTTGCCTTCCTGAGGGAAGAACTCGATGGTGCCGAGCATTCGCTTCGGGTCCTTCTGTTTGAGTGAGTCCTTCAGCTCATAGAACGAGGGCTCTATGTCGAAGATGTTGGCCTCGCGTCCCATGCGGGCGGGCGAGTGTGCGTCGGAGTTGGAGATAAGGGTTATCCTGTCAAGTGCCGAAAGCCGCCAGTTCATGGCCGGATCGGATGAAAGGCCGGTCTCCGCCGCGAAGATCTCCTTTGAATAGCGCCCGAAGCACTCCTCTAAGGAGTCGAACCCGGACTTGGAGCCGAACAGCGAGAACCAAGGCGTCCAGATATGGGCAGGAACAAGGAAGCTATCAGGGGAGAGCGAGCCTATCCCTTCAAGCATGGCCTCGGAGTCAAGGCCAAGGGTTGGACGCCCGTCCGAGGTAAGGCTGCCGAAGCGGCCAAGGAACTTCGAGATCTTTTCCACATCGTCGAAGGATGGAGCGAATATCACGTTGTGTATCCTGCGCAGCGCCCCCTTGCGGGTGTAAATGTTTGAAACCTCGCAGGTTAGAATAAATTTTACCCCTTCGTATTCATAGATCCCTGGCCCGGCCTCGATAAGATGCCGGTTAAGTTCATCAAGCCAGCCAGGATGGGTAAAGTCCGCGGTTCCCAGAAGTCCTATACCCTTGAGTTTTGCCATCCGCGCCATCTCCGGGATGCGCATGTTCCGGCTTGTCGCGCGCGAAAAACGCGAGTGAAGGTGAAGATCGGCTACTATCTTCATATTTTCTTCTCCGCGACGATCATAACCCGTGAGCTTATGTCCAGGAAGGAGTTGGTGGTCATGTGGGCGAATATCTTTACCGTTGAGAATCCCGCTTCCCGGAGGAGTTCTTCGATCTTTTCCATGGGATAGGCGCGTTCCTGATGTACCTCCTCAACCCTCTTATAGAACTTTCCATCGCCCACGAAAAGCGTCAGGTAAAGCGTAGAGATATACTTGCTGGCGTCGTAGACCGCGCGCCACACCGAGTAGATGTTGTCTATCTCCCTTACCAGGGTATTGGTGCCCCATACCTTTGCCAGCCCGTAGATGGTGTTCATGTCGAATACGAAGATGCCTTTTTCTGCCAGGGCCTCGTAAACGCAGCGGAAGCATCTCTTGAGCGCGTGTTCCTCCGTAAGGTAATTGATGCTGTCGAAGTAGCAGGTGACCGCATCCACCGGATGAGAGAGCTTGAAGTTCTGCATGTCTGCCTTCATGATCTCGATCTTATGGGTCTTCTTTTTCTTTCTTAAAATCTCAAGCATCTCGCTTGAGAGATCGATTGCGGTCACCTCGAAACCCAGGCGAACAAGCTCAATGGTGGCCGAGCCGGTCCCACACGCTAAGTCCAGCACTCGCTTAGGCTTATGGCCGAAGTGCTTGAAGAGCTCAATGGTGTAGTTTACCCACTCGGAGTAATCGATCCCCTTCATCAGGGTGTCGTAGTAGTCGGCGACTCTGCTGAAGGGATGCTTAGTCATCATGGTATCACCCCGGTTACGCCCGAGCAGTTGATGTGCACTCGTTTCCAGCCCCGTCCGGTGGATGTCTTCACAAAGCCACCTATCTCCACGTGAAATTTGTCCACCGTTCCGTAGATCGTGTAGCGGCCTTCGTTCCAGGCAACCTCTTTGCGCTTGAGATTCAGGGCTACAATCAGCTCCACCTCATCGGGTAGGATGTGGTTGACATCGGCAGGTGAGGGTAAGGGAACGGCCTTCTGAGAGTCCTTGCCCGCGTGAGAGTGAAACGTCCCCAGAATCTCCATCCCCTCGGCGAATCGGTTGATGATGCGGTTGATGCGCGCGGTGCGGTTCTCGTCTATCCATGCGAAGTCGTCGGTGGACTCGATCGCCTGGAAGACTGCGGCGTACTCGATTATGAATCTCGATTTGATGGGATAGCCCACGAGATAACCTACGGTCTCTTCGGGATATATCTCGGCAGCCGCTGAAACCATGGTCAAGCACGAAGGCAGGGAGAGGTAAACGTCAACCACGATGCAGTATATATGAGGAAGGAGGCTAAGTCAAGGATTTACCCATAAAGGGATTTCAAATTTCACCGAAGGACGACGCTTGCGGAGTAGATTTTAAATTGACGGTAAAGGGAATTCCCCGTGTCATTGCGAGTTTCCGAAGGAAACGAAGCAATCTCAAGGCAGAAGGTTGAATCTGTGAAGAAGGTACTTGAAGATTCCAGGTCTGTGCTATGAGATTGCTTCGATTTTGCCCGCAGGCAAAAGGAGCGTGTGTTCGGGGTCCCCGCGTGGATGCGGAGCAGCCGCGTGGGGTAAATCCTTGACAAAGCGACCGTAAGCGGTATGATTTATTGTGGGTTCCTTCTGGGTAATTATAGGTATCATTGCAGCGGTCACCGGTATCCTCTCGTTTCTTTGGCTGATCTGGAGTATCCTCCGTAAGAAAAAGGATCGGAAAGAGCTTAAAGAAGTAATTAGAGAAGTCATTCAGGAAGAAAAAGCGAAAGGTACACCTGTCTACCTCAACGGTCTACCCGAAGTCACAAAGCCGAGGAAAGTAGGTCTTCTACGCGAAGCCTTCCGCGCAAAGCTCGAGTATCGCCATGCCGAGGCTATCGCTAAGTTCAAGGAATGCTATAAGTTAGCCTCCAATGACAGCGAGCGCTGCGCGCTCCTAAACCTGATTGGTTTGAGTCAGTACACAAGCGGAGCCACGCGAGAGGCAGAACAGTCATTCCTTACAATGATTCGCATTGCGGAAAGAATCAGTCTAAAAGAAGCACTTTCAGATGCTTTAATTAACATAGGGCTTGTTTACATGAGGTTAGGTAAACTGCAAGAATCTCTCGATTTTTATCGAAAGGCTTTGGAGATAGCCAAGGGGAAGAGTAATTCTAAGACACAAGCCCTAATTCTAGGCAACATGGGGCTTGTTTATCAGGCTCTTAGGAATTTTCAGTTGGCTCTCAAGTCCCACTCTTCTGCCCTGAAAATCAATGAAGAGATAGGAAATCTTAGAGGGCAGGCTAGTGATTTAGGCAATATAGGTCTAGTGCGCTACTATCAGGGTGAGCCTCAAGAAGCGCTGAAGTTTCACCAACGAGCTTTGTCTATAGCTAACCAGATAAGGGATTCCCAGCTAGAAGCCGATAATCTCAATAACATCGGTAATGCTTGGAAAGCTTTGGGTGATTCAAAAAAGGCATTAGGACACTATCAGCGTGCTCTTGAGATAGATGAAAAGATAGGTAATAAAGAAGGTCAGGCCAATCAACTTACTAACATCGGAGTTGTCTATCTCGATTTGGGGCAGTTCAAAGAAGCCCTATCCTATTATCAGCGTGCCCGTGAGATATTTGTGAAGATAGGGACAAAGGATAAGGTTGAGATTTGCGAGGGCAACATCGCCCGTGTTAAAAAGAAGTTGGAGAAGCAGTAAATTCACCCCTGGCAGCTATCTCCTGGACAGTCTCCAGCAAGGCCTTGACGGGCAATCTCGTAAGTTGCGTATTGATAACACGCCTGCAGCTCAGCCGGACAGAGCATCGGACGGTTTACCGCCGATGGTTTCAGTTTGCGCCTGTAGTTCAGATAGAAAGAGCATCGGACGTGAAGCGCCGATGGTTACCGAATAGCTGCGCTTGTAACTTAAATACAGAGCATCGGATTTCTAAAAGGAATCCGCAGATTTAGGTCTTTTCCCGTAAAACTAGCGAGACACTCACAAACCGATAAGCGACGTGTTTAGGATACTTAGGGCACAGGTACGTCTTTGCTCCAAAGTAGGGGGTTTTGCTTTTATGGCATTTGTGGTATCTATAACCTGCCTAAAATCAAGGAATTGGTGCAAAAGTGGTGCAATTCTGGTGCAAGGCTTTAGGGCAAAATTAGGGCAAGGGATAGCGTCTCCTCCTCTGGTTCACTTCGGGGGTCTATATCTTCCCAAGCCGCTCTCTGAATCCGTCAGGCGTGAGAAGTGTGTCTATGATGTTCAGGTTTTAGCTTGTTAAGATCAACCCAGTCCTGCAAGCTCACGTGCACTTCCTACCAGGAATATTTTTTCACCTTTCAGAACGCTTGTCAGGAAATGGTGTCCTTCGGCCAATTTCTTGCCGAACTCCTCAGGCGGATAAACCGTGGGGTTAATCTCCCGGCGAAGCTTCTCCTGGGCAGGTGCAAACGCTTCTACAACCTCCGAGAAGCCTACCTCACCTATCACCATTACGTCCACGTCGCTTGAGCTGTTCTGGCGTCCCTGAGCAAAGGAGCCGTAGATAAAAGCCGCACTAATCCGAGCGGCCAACGGGATTAAAGCCGCCTTAAGCACGTCTGCCAGACCAAAGGTTTTCATTACCAGATTCTTAAGTTCGTCAAAGATAGGGCAGTCCTTGTTGGCGCGGTGATACACTTGGCGTCCACGAACCTCGCGGTTGAGAATACCTGCGGCGTTAAGTTTTTCCAACTCCCTGTAGACTACGCCTGCACTTATGCCGGTAATCTGCGCAACCTGTCGGGTATAGAAGGATTCATCCGTATGGGCCTAAAACAAGGCCAGAATGGCGCGACGGGTCTTACCAAAGAGCGCTGCAGCGAGAGGCTCTTGGTTCATGGTGGTTCCCTTTTTGAGAACGATTGTTCCCTTTTTGAGAACACCCCATACCTAAGATCCACATCTTTCATTGACCTATTATATCGGAAGTACTGAGGTTTACAAGGGGCAGACTTGCGGGACTTCAGTACAGCGCTAAAGAAAGGCCTGTCGACAAGCCAGAAAACAACGACTTAGGGCAGAATTAGGGAAAGGTGAGTCAATCTTCACAAGGGTTTTCTCTTCCCTCTACAATTTCGATTTCCTCAGGGGTTAAGCCGTAGAGCTTGTAGATAAGCCTATCAATTGCCCGGTCGGTTTCGCTGATCTCAGCGGCAATGGAGTCAATTTGAGCCTTGCATTCGTTGAAATCCTCGGTGATTTCTTTTTGTGCTGGGAGACGTTTGGGGGCGAAGCCTTCGAGCTTTTTGCGGTTCTTGATGAGAAGCTGGATAAGCTCGTCTATGTCTTTCAGCTTTTCGGGATCACGGATTTTGTCCTTGCCGGTGAGGTCTTCAACCTTTGCGTTGATAACGCTTTCTAGCCAAGTCACGTAGCGGGCAATTATCTCCTGCTTTTCCTTGTTTCGATCAAGCATCCGCTGCACCAGCTTAACCATCTCGCCGTGCTTCTTCCTATCCACGGGGTTTGAGAAGTCGATTGTGCGGATGGGAAGTTGTTCAAGCGTTTCTATATCTGTCTGAGCCATAGTCCTACCTTCTTCTAAAGAAATCATGCGGTAAAAACGATTCAGCAATTTAGAATTGAACAGAGCTAGAACGTAACGGATATCATAATCAAAATCGACAAGAACGGCTGAGTGCAAGTTATTAAGATGATAGAGCTTATTATTATCAAAAGCTGCCGTAAGTCTGTCAGCGGTTTGTCGAATCAGGAGTTTATCACTAGAAATTACTTTTTCATCCCAACCACCTGCCCAAAGTAACTTAGAGTCAATATTTATGTAATTACCTGACCAACGCAGCGAATAACGTCCTATTTCTTCGCCAGAAACTAACCCTTTTTTCCAAGTAGGCCCATGTAGGTTTGAATCTACGATAGACTTCTGTCCAATTTTTGAACGCACTCCAGTATGGATGCTTATAACCTCCTTTGCAGTTGATCCTATTCTTTCAATCCTTTTAACAAACTCAAAGGACTCCTTGTTAAAGAACAATCTGAATCTATTTAGATGTATCTGTTCAAAATATTTTTGTTCATATTGATACTGGGCGGCAAAGTTGCTTGGGAATTCCTCAACATCACTACAATAAATCGCGGTAACAAAATTGGAGCTTCTTGCTTTTGGGATATTCTCCTTCTCGATGTTAAAAACAACGGACACACCTACTTCTCCTTCCTTGAATACTCGATCCCTAATCAACATCAACTGGTTTATTTTGCAGGTATCAGAGATATATCGTCTTATCTTCGAGAAGTATTGCCCCAAAAGAAAGCTATCCGTGACGATGTAACTTGCGAATCCACCTGTCTTGATCAAATCAATGGCTTGCTGCATAAACACGGGGTACATCGTTATCTTGTATTCAGCGGAGTTAGAGAATTTAGTTTTGTAGTAATCCTTCTCGTTATCACTTAACTTACCCACTCCTCGAAGTCCAAAGCTCACATACGGCGGATTACCTATTACCGCGTCGAAGCCGGGGTTGGGCAGAGGCTTGCCGTGTTCGTCAAAGAACACCTCGGGGAACTCAAGCTCCCAGTGGAAATACTTGGGGTCGTCCGCATGCCATTGCCGGTCGGCATACTTGAACCAATCTGTCTTCTCCAGCTTCTCCCACTCCTTGTCCGAGTTCAAGGCTTGGACCAACTCACGATAGTCCTTTTCCTCAATCTGGTTGCCGAAGTAGGTAGAAGTGCACACGTCGCCAATCTCCCGAAAGCGTAGCAGGGCGTTTCTTGCAATCTCCAGTTGTTTTTCCTTCTTGGTTAATTTGGTGATGTGGTCGGTAGTCATCTCTTCGATGGTTTTGTACGACGCCACTGCTCGTCTGAGACTTTCGCGGAAGTCCCGGCTGGTAATCCCAAGCTGTCCCTTGCGCTCCATTTTTGCTTTGCGCTTTTCTTTTGCGGGCAGGGAACCAAGCTGGTCCACCGATGCCCCTATAAGCGAGTTGCCCTGCCTGAGGTGGTGGTCGAGGAAGGAAAGCGGCGAGTCCTTGGAGAAGGTCTCAAGCCACAGCGCCAGCTTGGCAAGCTCCACCGCCAGGTAGTTAACATCAACCCCGAAGATCGAGCGCTCCACCACCCGGCGCATCCAGTAGAGTTCGTCCTTGGCGTGTTCCGGGATAAGGACAGCGACATTTTCGTCTTTACTTATTCGTTCTCCTATGTATCGTGTGGCGTCTACAAGGAAGTGCCCTGAACCCATGGCCGGGTCGAGCACCTTTAGCTTCAGGTAAGGTTCAACTATCTCGAACTTGATTTCGTCAACTGCATCCTCAATCTTCTTCTTGGGCTCCTCCTTCTTAGCATTCCGCCTGAGATGTTTGATCCTTTCTTCAATATCAGGTCGGAGCTGGGCAACCTCCTCGGCTGCCTTATCACAAAGCGGGCCTAGGGTGTGCTCTACGATGTAACGAACAATGTACTCCGGGGTATAGTAGGAGCCGGTGCCTTTTCGCTCCCCTTTATCTATGGTGAGATATAGCTCGCCGGACAGGATTCTTTCGAGACCAGAGATTTTCTTCTCTTCAGATTTAGTAAGCTCGGATTCTTTAACCCACAAGACCCTTGTTTTTGTGTGAATCTTTCTTTCCACCAGATAAACGTGTTCATCATCGGCCACCGCGAACTTGTGTTCCAGTAGCCCTTCGTAGATGCCGCCCAGCTTGGTAACACCTAAATCTTTATAGATGAGGAACTGTCTCTGTTTGGTTATTTCGTCTTTTCCCTTTGCAAGTAAATCGATGACCTTGGCGAGCGTGCCGTTGTTGACTTTGTATTCCTCCAAGAACTGGTGTTCTTTTTTCTTGGGATCAAAGAGCCCTCCGTTGTAAGCGGGAAGGGTAAGCCCCTCCGCTTCCTCATCTTCTGTTGAACCGTTGTTAATGAGCTCAAAAAGACGTTTCAACCGATTCCACAACTCGTCACCTTTCCTAAAATATACTTCCTCCCCTCCCTTTCCTATCTTGATTTTCACATCTTCCAGGCTGTAGAAATTCCTATAGTGTGGGACATTTAAAGGCAGATGTCCATAGCTTTCGGCGTAAAGAACAAACAATAGGCGGTAAAGGAAAACAAGTGAATTTCCCCAAAGCTCTTTGATTAGTTCTTTGTCGTTAATATCCAGATGGTTCTGTTCTACAAAACCTTGAGCAAGTTCTCTTACCGCACGGTAGACGTTGTTTTCCAAGTCGTCCTTAAGTGAAAGCTGTTGCCTGTCCGATTCGTTTTTTACGTGGTCGAGGAAACAAGGTTCTCCAAGGAAAGCCTGCTTGCGGAAGAAGAGGTAGAAGTATTTAAAATCTCGAAGCTTGGAGCTGATATCTTGGTCTTTGAAAGGCAACTTCTTTTGAGGTGAAGGATCGAGAAAATCGAGGAATTCTTCTAGATCGAATTCATAGTAGGCCTTGGAGTTCTCACCTCGCTGGCTTAACCGGTAAAGTCTCCATAACTTCCCGTTAGTTAAAATCCCCCATTTGACTTTGGTTTCGTTAAGGTAATCGACAATTTGTTGAACGGGACTACGCTGTTTGGTGGCGCTTTTGTCTAGATCAATCTTCCACTGTTTAGCCTCACCAAGTGCAATGGCCTTTTTAAACCTTTCAGAAGCTGTAGAAGCATTTGCTGCTTCTTTGTAATCGTCGTATGAAAGATAGAAGGTATAATCGGGTATCTCCCCCTTCTCGGTTGCTCTATCGGTACTATAGGTGTCTGATTTGAAATGAAGAATGTCTTCAAAGACCTTGTTAATAAAATCTTTCCGCCAATCCCCCTCCTTGCTTTTGACAAGGCTTATCCATTTAGAGTATATTTCGGTAAGTTGGTTGTATGCTCCCCTAAGTTCTTCTTCGTCAACTTGCCAATCCGGATTCTTCGGGGCAGGTAAAATTTTGTTTAGATAGTCCCTTGAGAAAAGCCCTTCGCTACGGTAGGGCTTGGGAGTACCCTTCGGTTTCATATCTTTGAACTATATTCGACTTTCGGTGATTTGTCAATCGTCCCATTTTCTTTCAACCGCAGTGCCGTGTTGAAGGAGGACACCCCTTGCAGGCGAAGGGCAAGGCCGGGCGTTCTGCTTCCAATGGAGCCATGTTTACTCCTCCGGCACTAGTGTCCAAATGCGTTTGAGGGGAAGTTCGGCTTTTAGATCTTCGGGCAGGCGTTCGTAGTTTTCAAGCAGAACATCCACGAGGTCGCCGGAATCCCAGAGCCTTATCTCAAAGAAAAGCCTGCCTGCTTCGGTGGTAACCGATTTCTTGAATCCTCCCCATGCAACAAGTAACCCTTGCTCGGCCCCGAAGTTCTTCATCACCCCTTGGAGTTCACGCAGGACTTTCACGTCCACCGGATCATCACTCGACTTAACCTGTACGCAAAGTTTCGGGGTATCAAAGCCCATCGGGCCTCGGCCCGCGATTATGTCCACACCGCCATCTGCACCGGGGGGAAACATCTTGGCTTTGTAACCCTGCGTTTCAAGTAAGGCTGTTACTAAACGCGCCAGTTCGTGCCCCCTGAAGTTCTGTCCAATGTAGGTCATAACCTGATCACGGGCGAACTCCTCTAAGTCGCGTGGGACTTCTTCAACTTCCTCTTCGGTCGGAGGTAAAATCTCCTGAATCTTCTTACCCTCAAGCACCGCCCGGATTCTTTCCTCGGCCTTTTCTCTGCGAACTCGACCCACTGTAAGGTAAGCACCGAACGAATAGAGGAGATCCTGGTCAAACGCACTGCGAGGAATGTCGTCCCTCAACCAATGCACTTCCCGCGTATGCTGTGCTCTCTCAGGAAGATCAGGGCGGTATTTGTATTCGCCTTTTACTTCTCCAACGGCTATCGCTGAACGCGTTTTGAGCGGAAGAACCACCAACTCGCCGATTTGAATACGTCCAATGAAATTCCACAACTGCGCTGCCCAGGTTTTTATGGTGTTGGCCTTGGCGTCGGGATAGGCCTCCTTGCAAAGTTCCCTTAGCCTCTCCTGGGACTTCACTTTGGAGAGATCGCCAAGCTCAGACCACCCTATAACTGCGAACCCTTTTTCCAAAGCTAAGTCTTCATGTTCGCCGCTGCGTCCTGCACGGACTACCCATACGGACATTGCTCCTCCTTAATTGGGTTGCCTAAATTAAACGTATAAAGTTGGAATTTACCACAAGCGTTATTGCCCTTATTAAAAAGATTGTCCTCAAAATCGTGATCATGTCAAGGGCAAGCAGTTATTTTCAGCTACGGGGCAGGCGCGAGGCGGGGCTGCCGCAGGACGTGCAGTTTCTAGGGGCGGTGTGCCGAGCGGTCTCGGATGCTTGCACCGGATTCAAAAACGAGTGCGCCCTTCCTTTTTTTCTTTTTTCCCCGGTAGCTCGCCATCCAGTTAACATAATCTATGAGGGGAGGCTTTAATTAGTCTGGAAACCCTCCTAGATAGGTGAAATCGGGAAGTCTCACACAACTCGTTTAAACGTCGGGGCAGTATTTCCCCTAATGCAGAAGAATCACTCGCGAGACCTTACTCCCGCTACCTCTCTTAATCTCTTGGATAAAGTAAACTCCTCGCGACATATCATTACCCCAGGTGATTGTGCCGGATGCGCTTGCGGAATGCAACTCTCCTACTTTTTGACCTGCGGCATTGAACACTGAAGCATGAAAGCCTTGTGGGTGATCCGCGTAGCGCAGGATAATCTGAGGACCGATGGAGCTAACTACCTCCCAATCCGCCGCAGGCTCAGCAACCGGCTGTTCAGCAATGGCGGAAAGTGTGTCCCCTAAAGAATCGGTTTTAATCAGCCAAAGATCATAACTTTCGGTACCTAAAGATTTGGTTTCGCCTAAAACAATGTAACCTCCATCGCTGGTTTGTTGAACAAAATAACCGCAGTCTATACCCCTACTACTATAAGTACGAGTCCACAGAGTGTCGCCCCAGACATCGATCTTGAGCAGCCAAAGATCCCTTCCGCTGTCGTCGATGTAGTCCTTCTCACCTGTAACAATATAGCAACCGTCATCGGTTGTTTCTATACAATAACCCTCTTCCCAATTTTCTCCACCATAGAGGGTATGCCATTCCTCCCAACCATACCAATTAGACTTAGATATCCAAAGGTAAGGTGGTTCTGCACCAGATTTATAGTCACACCCGGTAAGGATATAGCCCCCCGTAACGTAGTTGGCTTTCCATGCAGGATACTCCTCCAGACGGTAAATCTCGCCGTCCGCATAGACCCTTATTAAGAAATAATAGCCGAAGGAGTATAGCTTCGCCAAGATTACGTAAACTCCATCAGATGTCTTGTTGGCAGAGACACACCAGTCTTCCCCCTCTCCCCCGTAGGTACGAGTCCACACTGTGTCACCATAAGCATCGGTCTTAATAACCCATATGTCATCTTCTCCGGCACCGAAGGAATGGGTACTTCCGATAATCATGTACCCACTATCCTCAATCTCGCTAACGTAACATGCATCTTCTAATGAATCGCCTCCATAGAGCTTTGACCATAGTGTGTCGCCATAATGATCGGTCTTTAATAGCCAAATATCTCCTCCTCCTGCACCAAATGAGCCCGTACCCCCTACTATTACAAAACCACTGTCTTCAGTTACCTGAAGGCACGCGCCATATTCGTAATCCTCTCCACCGTATGTCTGTGTCCAAACTGTATCCCCTTCGGCATTGACTTTGAGCAACCAGATATCAGATTTTCCAGCACCGAAAGAGTAGGTATAACCAAGCACAGCATAGCCTCCATCAGGTGTCTCTCTTGTGCACACCGGCACCTCCGTACTGTCTCCTCCATAAATCCGCGTCCAGCCTGCGGGGAGAAGCTGAGGTATTGCCATTAAAACCCCTACAAAAACACCACCACCAAACCTTAATCTAAGCATCTTAATCCTCCAGTTAGCCTTTCCACTTACTTATATCTAAGATATAATAACTCCCATACGAAGGATGTCAAGGCCAAGGGCTTGACAAACTAGCTTTTTTGAGTATATTTTTGGTAGAGGAGAATGAGGTGTCGTGATTCACTGGGAAAGGGCACCGTTAAGTCTCCAAATAACATAACCATAGATAGAGGAGGATGACATGAAGCCCTTTATGAGGTTAAGTGTTTTGTTCGCCATAGCTCCTTTCGGAGCAATCTTAGGCTCACTCTCTAAAAACTACACATTCAGCACGTCGGATATTCACATTGATACGGTGGAGATAGAGGGGAGAACCTATCACGAGGTCTATCTTGAAGACTGCTTTAATGACGCGGCTGACTTCGGCGATCCATCGCTCCCTGTAATGGACGTGCATTTTACCCTCCCGGCGGGGGTTGACAAGGGCGATCAAAAGACTATATTTTACTTTATAACTTCCTTAAAGGAGGCGTGCGATGAAGCGTTTCATTTTAATCCTAACAGGCGCACTGCTTGCGGCAACCACCGCCCACGCGGTAACGTGGTTAAGAACTTACGATGGGGATAAATGGCTCGTAGGAACATGTATCCAAGAAACCAGCGACAGCAACTACATAGTAACCGGAGTGACTGGCGGTGATAATTGGTATTTAAAAATTGACACCTTAGGCCTTGTTTTATGGGAACGAGAAGACGGAGGTGGCAATTGGATAGAGCAAACTTCTGATGGTGGCTACATACTTGCTGGCACACCTGATTTATGTAAAACGGACGAGTGGGGCGACACGCTCTGGACACGCGACTTCAACATCTACTCCCATTGTGCTCTAGAAACTTCTGACGATGGGTATATTCTTGCTGGAACAGTTAAAGGCCCACCCGAGCTTCTTACGCTCATCAAAACTAATTCTCTAGGTGATAGCATTTGGAGTCAAACCTATCTAGCAGAGGATTGGGATTTTGGTAGTGGATATTTCGTTCGGCAGGCTGAAGATAACGGATATATATTGACCGGTATGATTGTGGATACGATTTTTGAAAACGGAAGAGCGGCTTTCTGGTTGCTCAAAACGGATTCACTTGGGAATATCCAGTGGTCGCATATCCAAGGCGGTGAAAACTGGGGAGACTCAGATCAAGGTCTTTGTGCACATGAAACATCCGACAATAGCTTCATTGCGCTTGCGAATTTCGGACTCCTGAAATTCAGCCAATTCGGTGATTCGTTGTGGAGCCGTGACTATAGAAATGCCAACTATGTACAGGAAACCTTAGACAGTGGATATGTACTCACCGGAGATGGAGATTATGTATTGGCAACGGTTCAATCTGCAAACAAAGCCGTTTCTGCGTGGTTGAAAAAAACCAACATCAACGGTGATTCTCTATGGGAACAAACCTATGGTCCGGGTGCTTTACTATGCGTAACACAAACCCACGATAAAGGTTTCATCATGACAGGGCAGAAAGACGTTGCTCTGGTTATACTCAAGACAGATTCTCTTGGTCTTTTAGGTGTAACCGAAGAACCTGTCATAGTAGCAGATAGAGGCTGGGAAGTTGGCTCCCACATTGGAAGGCGTATCGCGGTCTTCTATGAGGACTTGCCTCAGGGACTTCATGCTAAGGTTTACAACGTAGCAGGTCAACAGGTTGATGAAATATACGCAACAGGCAGGAGTGGATTCATAACCTGGGGAATAGGTCATCCACCGGGAGTTTATTTTATCTCTGCACCAAACAAACACAACCAAACCATCACGGCTAAAGTCGTGATACTTCATTGAGGAGGTTGAGATGAAATCTCTAAAAAATCAAAGCAAGCTTCTGATTGCTTGCATAACTTTGATTAGCGTTACTGCCTTGCTTAAGGCAGGATACTACAAACCAGATTTCTTTCCGATTGGTCTTACCGGTTTAAACTACACTGGATGGAATGCTGAAAACTGCCCTTACGGTAACGTGGAAGACCAAAGCGAAAATCCACTTTGGGAATGGGATGATAACCAGAATTATCCAGACCAAACCGAAAGGACCCTGATCGAGGCGCTCGGCGTGAACTGCATAGGCTGCGAGGATGCTTATCGGCGTTACCTTTTGGATTTCAATCCTAGCAGTGGTCACAGTCAGAACAACTATTTGTATAAGGTGTGTCCATACGCACCGGATAGCAATCCGGTCTACATCATCACGGCAAGCTATTATACTACACCCAGAGTCCACCTAGCCCCCCATGATTCAGTAGTTGGACCGGACACACTTTATCTCAGATGTTGCACTGGTCCATGTAAGGATATCATTATTCTGAATGACTCCTCAGACACGTTCTTCCTTGACATAACAGACGTAGACAAATGTGAATACGCATATTATTATGATCAAGGGAGTGGAGACTCTCTCCCTGTTTTGATGTCTTCGCCGACGACGAACTGGCCCGTCAATGCGATGTTTCGTTCGCCATACAGGAACTATAAATATAAAGAGTTGGAGCAATTTTCCGGATCGATGCAATTCTCGCTGCGCATTTACCCCGACAATTACGGTTGTGGTGAATACAATCGTCATGGCAGAAATCCTTACGATGGAGACAATTGGAGTATCTTTGGTGGTGACCGCGTGTGGTGCGAGATGGCAGATGAGGCGGTTTGGAACTTCGATTCGTTCTTCACAAAGCACGAGGGTTTGAGCAAGTATATCTGGGGTTGGAATCTCATAAGTGAAGACCCGGCCGTTTCCCGAGGAGATAAAATCAATAATAGAGCTTGGAGAGGTTGCTGGGCTGCGGTAGACAGAATATTCAGGGGAAGCAACTCGACAGGGTTTGATGTAGTGTACGGCGACAGACCCGGCAACCCTCACGGCACATACGAGTGCACGACACATACAGGCATCAGGGGCGTGGAGGAAACAAGGTTAGCAAACACGAACCGGATGATAATCGCAAAGCAGGGAACATCAACGTTGCATAGGGGAGGGTACAATATCTTTGAAGCGCTTCCGGATCTTGATGCGTTTCTTACGTATTCACATTTTTGGGCTAAACCTTACTGGAATTACGGAGAGCAAACGATGTTTGACTGGTTTTTATACGGTGATCCTGCAAAACCGCAAAACAAAGGGGGGAGACAGAACATTGCCATTTATTTTCAGCAATACGGGAATACGCCTGGTCCTTCAGGACAGAAGCGCCGCTGGTTGGAAACAATTGACATTGCCTGGTATACAACAAGTGCATCGTTTGGAGCGTCTCGGCGTCCCTGTCCGCCTGAGATAAGATGTGCTAGCTATCTTTCATTGTCAAGAGGAGCCAAGGGTATCTTCTTCCACGGCTGGACTTTTTCATCCAAACCAGGTGAATACCCTAACGCGACAATCCCTTGTTCTAGTATTGATTTAGATGCGCATGTTGGCATCCGCGACCATCTGGGTTATCCGTTTGGGGACAGCAACAGCAACGACTATGCAGATCACCATTGGCTAACCAACAGCAGGAATCCAAGCGATCCACTTTACACCTACTGGCACGGGCCTGGCAGAAGGGATCGCACTTATTTCTACTTGAAGGAAGAATTCATCCCCGAAATTAAGGCTATCTCTGACGTGCTCATGCAGCTGGACTGGGTGAACGCCTACTCGCTGAAGACGACCTGCGGAAAAGAGACGTCCTGTCCTCTGCACTACGTGCATGATGTCTCCACAGTGGTCGAGGAGAATGACTCAGGCTACATTGACCTGGGGTTCTTTGAGCCTCATTCTCCCTGGTGGGATTACGGCAAGTACCTGATGGTCGTTAACCGTGACGGTATCGCCCAGGTGGATACAGCAACCATTACCCTCGTCCTGGACTTTCCGACCGGTAGCAGGCTTTCGGTTATCGAGATTGGTGACCCTGATAGCTTTTATGTCTTAACCAAGTCTGGCGGCTACTTCTATCTTGTAAAAGATTACGAGCCTGGGGAAGGCAAGCTGTTCAGGTTCTATTCTATAAAAGAAGACGACAAGCCAAAGTTGAACCTTAGGGGTGAGTGTAAAGAAAGCGCCGTAGCTTCAGGGTTCACGCAATCGTTAAGTGGGGGAGGAAATCCGGTCGCAGTTCTTACATGGGAATGGGTGAAGTACAAGCCCTGGGATCTCACAAAGATGGAGTTATGGAAAAAGAGCCCCTCTGACACGGAGTGGGTTTGTGCAGTGGACACCCACCCGACGCATCGCAAAACGTATACTTTTACTTACCCGATGCCGTGTGACTCCTGCTGTGTTCGATTCCTGGAGGTAGGCTACCATGTCAGCGGCGACACCATCACCTGGCCGACTGAGCTGGAGGGCGTGATAGGCACCAAATCTTATATACATAAGGTATGCTGTCCGAATGATTACGGCGGCTGCCCTGACCTTTACACCTTCTTCTACCAGGATACCGCCGTCTCGCCCGGGCACGTGTTCATTGAAAACAATACCATCCTGCCGCACTCCGAGCACTATCAGCAGATGGACGAGGATCTTCTGAGGCTTGACGTGCTCAACGATGAGCCCGACCACTACTACATGGCCATTGTCGAGAACTCGAACGAGACCAGCTACCTTGATCAGGTTAAGCTCTGGGTGGTGGATCACGACGAGGGCACACAGGTTGCCACCTCTGCCGATGACTCGATCTACGTCTACTCGGAGATGGTCGCGCCGACATACTGTAAGGACAATCTTAACAACGACCGGCTTGATGAGGTTCTTTGGGAGGATACGCTGGTCTATGCCGGGACTGCGAACTCCTACCTTATTGTGAAGTTCGACGAGGTGGAGTGGGCGCACACCGGGCTTCTTTTGAGCATGGGTGACTGGAGGGCTGAACCTGCGCCTGCCCCAAAGGACTACCTTTCGGTGCCGCAAAAGCCAGGCGAAGGCGGGAGTTGGGACTCGCTTGGCGTGGCCTACGGACGCATGAACCACTCGCGGTGGATGGTTGACGTATCTGATGTTGACAGCTTGGTCTTCCGCATCATGTGCAAGGGGAACGACACCACGTTCATAGACCGCATCGCACTCGTCAAACTCGAATCCGGCTGGTCCAAGCAAGAAGCAATAATGGATTCGGCAGTACAGTGGGTTAAAGTAGGTGATGACTATCAATCCTCGAACGCCAAAGGATTTCTTATGTATCAGGATACCCTCGACGTAGCTTTACAGACCAACCAACAGATCTCCTTATGTTTTGATAAGGTGGACAGCAGTACCACCTATTCCTTGAGAGACTTCGTGTTACAGTCGCGCGGCTACTATTCTACCACGATCAATCCTCCATTAGGTATAGAAGAAGGGTCTCTGCAGTTTGGACTGCGCGTGGAACAACTGACCCCTCTAAGCCGGATAGCCTTTATTAATTATTCTGTTCCTTACGCTACTCATGTCAAAATCGCAGCTTATGACGTTGTAGGCAGGCTAATTAAATGCATCGTGGATGAGGAAGTAAAAGCAGGTAGATACTCCGAAGAATGGAAAGGCAAAGACGACGTTGGCAGAACACTTGCATCCGGCATTTATTTCGTTAAGATGGTTACGGATGACTATAAGAAGACTGTTAAGGTAGTCATCTTGGAGTAGCAAGAGCTTAGATTCAAGCTTAATCAAGGAGGAGACATGACCTATATGGGATTAGCGTTATTGATTTTGGGGGCAAGTCCTTACCCAGTTTGGCAGCAGGTATATGACGGCGGTAAGGTTGATATGTGCCACGGTTTGTGTTTGGATTCTAGTGGACGTGTTGTTGTTATTGGAGAAACCAACCAGGCATCGAACAACGATTGCTGGATTATCACTATGTCTAAATCTGGTGATTCTCTTTGGTCTTGGTTTTATGACGAGGGCAGTGATGAAAAGGGGTTTGCGATTACTACGACACGAGAAGGTTCTATAGCTGTTTTCACTACAATCGATTTACGCGTTAAGACGATACTTTACGATTCCAGCGGAAGTATATTATGGCAGCACGGGGGTGCTGCCCCAACCCAGATAGAGATCGCTGGCATTATTGCGACAGGAAACGATAGAATCTATACTGCTAGTTGGTACCGCTATTCGAATTACGAATATCTGAACGTGGTTTGTTATTCCTGCGGCGGCGATTTAATATTTTATACAAATACACTTACCGTTTGGTCGCGAGTCACTGATATAACTGTTGGTCCACTTGGGTATATCTATCTTGGTTCTTCCAAAGCGGGACCATGTGCCCTTTGGAGGTTTTCTTCCGAAGGAGAGATAGAATGGTTTCGAGAATACGGCAACGGTACCACAAGGGGTTTCGCTTTGGAGATAAACGATGCTGACCATTTTTTCCTATCGGGTGATTTTGTCGACGGAACCCACTTCGACTTCGACTTCCTGCTTCTTAAATGGGATACGGCAGGTAGACTTATTTGGCCAGAGCACAAAGCTTACGACCTGGGAGCAGACGAGCACTGCCGCGACATTAAGCTTGATTCGATTTCTGACTGCTACCTTGCGGGCTGGCAGGAGCGGGGCGAGGAAGAAGATGTCGCCCTGGTCAAAACCGACTCAGCAGGCAACATGCTGTGGGCATGGATTGACACTGTCGAGGGTAAGCAGGAGATCGAGGCCATAGAAGTCGACGAAGAAGGCTACATCTACCTTGCGGGTTCGCACCACAACGGCGAAAACTGGGACATACTGGTGATGAAGGTCCGCCAGCCCTTGACCATCACAGGCAGAGTGACCGACTCGGCAGGCACACCCATGGAAGCTGTCCCCGTCCTGCTTTCAGGCGACACGACGGTTGAAGTCTTAACCGACACCGGGGGTTACTACGGGATAGAGGTCTACAACGGGGGCAGCTACACGGTCTCCCCTAACCTCCACAGTTGGGTATTCGAGCCACCCTCCCATACTTATACCCCTCTAGCCCACCGCGAGTTCGAGCAGGATTTTGAAGGCAGATGGACAGGGATAGAGGAGTCTCCTCTTGATCTGGTGTTCGATCTGCAAGTTGCTGGTAACCGCATCTTATACTCGGTCCCCTACTTGACACACGTCAAGATTGGAGTATATGATGTGGCGGGCAGGCTGGTTAAATGCATAGTGAACGAGAAGGTGAAACCCGGTAAATACTCCGAGGAGTGGAAAGGCAAAGACGAGGTTGGTAGAACACTTGCATCAGGCATCTATTTCGTTAAGATGATGACGGAGGATTTTGAAAAGACTACCAAGATAGTGATCTTGGAGTAAGCAAGAGCTTAGATTCAGGTCTAACAAAGGAGGAGACATGAGCGTAGGGACATGGGGAATATTGTTTATCCTAGGAGCAAGCCCTTACCCGATGTAGCAGGAGATCTACGACGGCAAGACCCGGACACCGCGACCAAGCTCTCGGTTCTCTACATGGAGTCCGACGAGGGGCTTAGTTTCTCCGCTCCGGACACCGTAGGCCTGGGCTGCTGGCCATCGTTCTCTGAAGGAGCCTGCTTCTGGCAGAACGTCCATGACCCCGCCGTCTACCACCGCGATACCCTCCTCTATGCCTACCAGCTCAACGACACCTTCGCTACCCCGTATCCTTTCATGGTTATACCGCCTGACGCCGACTCAGGCAGGTTCGCACCCGTAGGCCTCACCAGCGTAAACGACACCGTCCACGCCATAATAAGGATGAAGCTCGCTACGCACGAACAAAAGGGCGAGGTTATAACTCGCTATTATTCATTGTTAACCCTTTATGCCAGGTTCCCTGAGGCCTTGCCGGGCAGTTGTGTGATAGATACGCTTCAGCAGACGACCAGCACAAGCGCTGCGGGTTACAACATCGGTGACTACGCCGCCTCAGTGGTCAAACGCGATTCTGTGGTCTACGGCGCATACGACGACACCGTCGCCTGCTACTTTGTCACCATCACCCCTTCAGGCAACACAACAACCACCATCGGCCAGGGCTCGCAGCCTTCTGTGAGCTGCTCAGAAGGTAACATCACCTACACCTACCTTGGCTCAGGCGACACGAGCCTGATCCGCCTCTGGCGCTACCTTGACGACACCACCTGGGTGGAGCACGACACCTTCTATCTGAACGATGACGCCGAGATCCTCTGCGGCGAAGAAGGTCTCATGTATGGAGTCCAGCGTTCCGATACCTCCCTGGCCGATCTCTACGTCTACGATCCCATAAGCGAGGAATACTACCTTACCAAGACCTACACCGGCTACTACCCCCACATCTACATTGACGATGAGGCAAGCGAGTTTGCCTGGATAACGGCCTACGGCGAGTGCGTGGATTCTTCAACCACCTACATGCACACCGAGCGTCAGGGGATGAACGTTATCCTGCCCGCGCTTTACCAGGAGGCGGACGATAAACGCTCGCCCTACACCTTATACCGCGACACCTGTCTTCACTACAGATCGGTGGACGTGGACACTGCGGCTGACAGCCTCATCTACCGCTTCCCGCACCTTAACTCCCGTGAGGACTACTCAGTGATAGTTGAGTTCTACACGGAGTGCGACAGCACCACCCAGCTCCAGCTCACGGTGGGTTCGACCGTGGACACCATCCAGATACCTGCTAACAGCTTTTCGTGGTACGAGCAGGACGTTCCTTCAGGCACCGACACCTTGAACTTGGCTATAAGGCGTCTATCTCAGTTCGGCTTCGTGCCTGTGAGCCGGGTGATAGTGCGCCGTCGCAGTTCTGAGGGTTTCTTCATGTCTGCAGGCGGTCCGCAGAGCGCAGGACCGGTGCAGATACCTTTCTGCCTGTACCAACCGTTCCCGAACCCGTTTGCTGATGCTGCCACGATCCGCTACTCTCTACCCTATGCCACGCACGTGAGCCTGAAGATTTACGACGTAAGCGGGCGTTTGGTCTCGAAGCTTGTAGACGGTAAGGTCGCGCCTGGTGTACATACATTGCAGTGGAGAGGCAAGGATGACATTAACCGCCGCTGTGCGTCCGGTGTTTACTTCGTGCGGTTCACTGCCGGGGATTACCAGGCTTCTAAAAAGATGGTTCTAATTAAGTAAGGAAGATTAAGGGGGAGTGCAGGCTCCCCGCTTGACAGGGAAGGAAGGGAGTGTATGATGGAATCACCAAAAAAGGAGGCGTAAGATGAGACGTATGTTTGCGTTCGCGTTTTTGCCGGTAGTGCTTTTTGCCCTTGAGCCTGTTAATCTCATCAAGGAGGCGGGCTTCGAAAAGGACAGCGAGGTGTGGATCGAGCATTCTAAGATATACGGGTCTGGTGATTTTGACTCTACCGTATACAACCGTCATGATCCGGATAGCGCCTATATTGGCGACTACTGCGGTTCAATAGACGGGCGGATAAGACCCGCTCAAAATCTTCCTTTCAACTATGGAATTATGGGTCAGTTCTATCAACCACTTGCTTATCCTAAGAAATTGAAGGACCTGGACAGCCTTGAGCTTTTCCACATGGTGCTATTTCGTGATGCAGGAGTCAAGGGCTCTGCCTGGGCTTATGGTACAAGACTTTACTTCACCAGGCCCTCCGATGGCATTCTTATTGACGTTGTTTATGACTGGGCAGCACCTGATCTCACACCTACCCCTGATAACCCCTCTTACAAACATTTCCCAAACACCATCGCTAATGAAGGGGTGTGGTACAGCCTTAAGCGTGATCTTAAAGCCGATCTTATTGGAGAGAAGGATTTGTCGGAGGATATCGAGCTGGACACCTTCCTGCTTTTTGGAACCAGCTGGCTCGATAGGGGCACATGGCGGGGCCAGAAGGCGTTTTTTGACGGCGTGCGGTTAACCGGCTACGCGGACTACGACGTTGGGGTGAAGGAGATACTTTCGGGCGATTCCTTGAGGGAGGGCCATCCCTACACACCCGAAGCCCGCATCAAGAACTTTGGGCGTGAGAACGCTCCGGAGTTCTACGTAATTGCTGAGGTTTGGGATGAAGAGACTCAAATATACTACGACTCCCTACCCTGGTCGCTTGACTCCGACACCGAGGATACGGTGAGCTTCGCCGAGTTCACTCCAGAACATCCCGCGCCATATATCCTCACCATCCGCACCGTGATGGAACCTGACGAGTGCGATGAAGACGACGAACTCTCCAAGCCGCTCATCTACATGGGGATCGAGGAGGAGCCTCCACTCGAAGGGATCACCTTTGATGTGCAATCCCTCTCAACCATCCGCTACTCCCTGCCCTATGCCACGCACGTGAGCTTGAAGGTTTATGACGTGGTTGGGCGACTGGTCTCCAGGCTTGTAGACGAAGAGGTTCCGCCAGGCGTGCATACCTTGCGGTGGACAGGCAAGGATGACGTCAACCGGCGCTGTGCTTCCGGTGTCTACTTCGTGCGCTTTGAAGCTACGGACTACCAGGCGTCTAAGAAGATGGTTCTGCTGAAGTAACTTGAAGAACGAAATGTAAGTCGTCGGGGTCGTAAGGCTCCGGGGACTTGACTTTCGGATAAACGAAGATAGGATGAATCAAAAGGAGGAGAATATGCATAGAAGTATGAAAGTAGCCGCTATGCTTCTTTTGCTCCCATTGGTTCTGGGGGCTTTGGAAAGAGTGAATCTTTTAAAGAACGCTGGTTTTGAGAGGGAAGATGAGGCATGGCACGCCTACACAGGTATGACAAGACCCCCGGTAGCTTATGATTCTGCTAAAGCCAACGCTCATGATCCTGAAAGGGCATTCACCGGTTCCTTCTCCGCTTCCGTGGACACGCGTACACGGCCGGGAGACGATGATCTTCCCTTAATGTTCTTTGACTCTGCTGTGGTCATTCAAGGGCTTCAAATCCCTAAGACGATGAGCGATCTCGATAGTCTAATATGGCGAATGAAGATAATCCCTCGGGAACTCAATTACAAACTCACGGCTGTGTTTGGAGTTTCTTTAAGCTTCGATCGTAGTGAATCTTTTTGGAAATGGTGTAGATACTCGTTTCATGGTCCGGCAGTAAATCCTGGTCTTGATGGAACTCATCGAAAGGTTTTAAACTTCGATGCCCCTGACGACACAAGCTGGCTTGAATATAGACGATTGCCATCAACCGACTGGCTGGGCAAAGGGATC
>Ga0114920_10000151_pt1 | contig 30235 bp, 25 predicted proteins | sample ChitaG_FD_88683 | JGI IMG/M metagenome (GOLD analysis project Ga0114920, IMG submission 88683) | Deep subsurface microbial communities from South Pacific Ocean to uncover new lineages of life (NeLLi) - Chile_00310 metaG | ecosystem: Environmental > Aquatic > Marine > Oceanic > Sediment ...
TCATTTACCCGATATCACAGTTGTAAAACCAATATTTTATAACAATAGCTTGGTAGGTTACATTGCCAATCGTTGCCATCACGCTGATGTTGGTCCCATTCACGGTGTCCCGGGGTCTATGCCGGGTGGTAAATATCAATTACATGATGAGGGCTATATCATCAATCCGACTATCCTTGAAAGAGAAGGAAAGTTAAATCAAGAGTGGTTTGAAAACTTTTTGAGTAATGTTAGAGTACCAAGAGAAAGAAAAGGAGATATTCAAGCTCAACTGGCATCAACAAAAGTCGGCGAGAAAAAATATCATAGTATTCTCAGTAAATACTCCTTAAAACGCGTTCAAGCGATAATTGATTTCTTAAATGTAAGGTCAAAACGTGCAGCTGTTGAACTTATAACCAAAATTCCTGAAGGTTGTACTGTAAAATATACAGACTATATGGATGATGATGGTGTTACGGATAAACCAATCGCAATAACAGCAGAAGTAACGCGGAAAGGAGAAGAGCTTATTGTAGATTACTCAAAGACTGATCCTCAAGTTGAAGGAAACATCAACGCCCCGCGCGCTGTAACTCTCTCTGCAACTTATTATATTCTTAGATGTTTGGTTTCGAGAGAGTATACAACAAATTATGGATTATATGAACCACTAAAAGTATTAACTAAGAAAGGAACTCTAGTTGATCCAATAGCTCCTGCAGGAGTTGCTGCAGGGAATGTTGAGACAAGTCAAAGGATAACCGATGTTATGTTAGGGGTGTTTTCACAACTATTTCCAGATGATGTACCAGCAGGAAGTAGTGGTACTATGAACAATATAATAATTGGTGGTTTAAGCCCCACCGGTGATGAATTCACATACTATGAAACTATTGCTGGTGGAATAGGTGCGGGGAAGAATTACCATCCTCCAAATGCAACACATAGTCACATGACAAATACGCGAAACACATCAATAGAGGTACTGGAACGATATTACCCATTACGTGTGTTAGAATACTCTATTTTACCTGGTACGGGTGGTTCCGGGAAATGGTCAGGCAGTAATGGAATACGCAGATCAATTCAATTGTTGACAGAAGAAAGTATTCTTTCTATTCAAAGTGAAAGAAGAAAATATGCCCCATTTGGTTTATTTGGAGGAAATCCTGGAACGAAAGGGAAAAACATTCTTAAAACAGATAATAGACAAGACATACTCCCTTCTAAAGTTACAAGAAAAATAAAGAAAGGTGATACTGTGATCAGCGAAACACCAGGTGGTGGAGGATATGGTGTTAAAAGTTGAATGTTTATTTTAATATCTTGAGGTTTTGTTAAATTGAATATTTATTACCCTCATTTTACCACAACTGATATTTTTGTAAGGAAAGTTCCATTCTATTTCTCCTTCTGCTGATTTATGATATCATAATATCAAAAATAAGTTAAAATATAGCTTACTTCAAATCTTCTAGATGAATGTATTTCCCTTTAAAAATGTAAAGGAAATAAGAAAATGTTTGTCAAGGGAATCAACACAGTTTACTTTACTTTCCACATTTCAACAACTTTTTCCGCTTCAATAACAGGATCGATTCTGCATTTGACTTCAGGAGCGTAGTAAAGTATATACTTCAATAGCTCATCTGGATTATCTGCTTCAAAGATTTGAAACCCTGAGAACTCTCCCCCAATCGCATAATTGGGTGAGATAGATTTCATATTTTCAACTTCGACATCTTTAATCTTTTCCCATTTCTTAATGACGGCATTCATATCAGCAGGATCAAATTCCCAAAATAGCACATATTTCATATTTTCATAACTCCTCTATCGTTGAATAATTGTCATTCTTCAAAATTTCATTTAAACTTTTTGTATTCTAGACCTAGTGAATCATTCCAAAATGATACATATCTTCTTCTTCATAAACTTTTGATTAATAAAAGTAGACAAATTTCAAATTAGTATAGTTTTCATAGTTTCCTCTTTGTGTGTTTTTGAGCACAAATTTGTTAACATCTGAAGAAAACAAATGTATTTTTATCGTATTATTTATGTAATGTATCATTCCTTAATTCCCTAGTTTAACTATGTTCTTGCCATCATAGATTACAATTGTTGTTAACGCAAAAAAAAGGATTTTACAAGTGATTATTATTCCCAAAAATTTAGATAAGTGTAACCAACTGTTATTGTATGTCTGAAAATGAGAAGTTAGTAATGATAGAGAAGGTAGGTGTACATAATAACATTGCACTCATAATACTCAATCGCCAAAAAGCTCTCAACTCTTTTAACAATTCTATGTTGAAAGAACTAGAACAAGTTTTTCACTCAATGAAAGAAGATCCGGAATTGCGTGCTGCTATAATAACTGCTGAAGGTAAGTCTTGGTGTGGTGGTGCTGATCTAAAGTGGATGTCAACATTGGATGAGAATAATTATGAACAACTTATCAAGTGTGGTCAAGATGTTTTTGAAATTATAGAAACGTTTCCTTGTCCTATAATTGCGGCGATAAATGGTTTCACATTAGGTGGTGGTATGGAGTTAGCTCTTTGCTGTGATATCCGTATCGCTTCAGAGAATGCAGTGTTAGGACAACCTGAAGTCACTCTTGGACTTTCTCCTGGTTGGGGAGGTACATACCGCCTGCAAAAAATAGCTGGAGTGGGGGTAGCTAAGGATCTTATTCTTACTGGGCGGAAGATTTCTGCTAAAGAAGCTTTGCGTATGAATATCCTAAGTGAAATATGTCCTACAGAAAAGCTGAAAGAAAAAGCAATAGAATGGGCTGAAATGATTGCTAAAAATGCTCCATTAGCTATTACTGAAGCTAAGAAAGCAATTAATGATTCAAGATATGGAACTATTAAAGAAGGTTATATGAATGAGGTTCAAGGTGCAAGAAAATGTTTTGCCAGTCAAGACTTAAAGGAAGGTATTTCTGCTATATTTGAGAAGAGGAACCCAACATTCAAAGGAAAATAACCCTCCTCTTTACAAAGAAGGTGTAGAAATTTGCCATCTGATGATATCTCTCACACAGAGGAAGAATATTTGGAGGTTTTTTTTTGGTTTTTAGAGTATGGTAGCAGCCACGTTAAAACAAACCAGATTGCTGAGATGATGAATGTACATCCTGGTACTGTCACATCAATGCTGCGGAAATTGACCAAGAAGAATTTGATAAAATATACTCCTTACTATGGGGCTGAGCTTACTTCTAAGGGGAGAAAAATCGCACTTAAGGTTGTAAGAAACCACAGACTTGCTGAGAGTTTTCTTCACTGGTTAGGTTTACCCTGGTCCAAAATACATGAAGAGGCCTGTAAATGGGAGCATGTATTAACAGATGAAATTGCGGTAATGATTGAGCAAAAAATCAAATTACCAGAAAGAGGTCCTTCTGGAGCATTCACACCTAAACATGATGGAACTGTAAAAACCATTCCTACTAAACAACCCCTTGCCCTTTTTGAAGAGGGAAATAAAGTGGAAATTGTAGAAGTTCTGGAAAGAGTAATAGAAAGACATATGCCTAAAACTCTTGATTTGCAAGATATATTCAAAGAGTTAGAAGAAAAGGACCTTCTACCTGGGCAAATTTTTGTAATTACATCCGTAAAGACTAGAGCGGATGTGAAAATCGAAATGTGGTCTCATCTCTATGCTACAGATATGGTTTTGGAAGGCAAAAGTAAAAAAAAGATTAATGTGTCTTATTATCTTGTAAATATGATATTAGCAAGAAAAGTGAACTGCGATTAGATTCATTATTTGTTTTGTTCTGTTAATTTCCACAGTACTCTCTTAGGTGTATCCTCTAAAGTAATATCAGCGTTTTTCAGAACATCCCTAATTTTATCACTCATTGCCCAATTTTTGTCTTTTCGAAATTCTTGACGGATGTCAATTAATAAATTGACAAGTTTTTCAACGGTTCCAATAGAATGATATTGATTAATATCTTCAAATAGTCCAAGAACGGACATGAATTCATCAAAAAGTTTTTCAGATTCTCTCATTAGTGCTCCATTTATCTCTTCAGTATTCCTGATGTAATCGTTAACGTCTCTAGAATACTTAAATACAACAGCAAGACCATTGGGAGTGTTAAAATCTTCATTCATGGCTGTAATAAAATCTTGTCTAGCTTTTTCAATTTTGGTAAACAGATTAGCATCAGTGTCATTCGAAGCATCCTTGTTTAACTCATTTGAACCATCTGCGAAATTCTTTGTTAGCAGAACAACATCAAATAATCTGTTAGAAGTAGTTTGAGCTTGTTTAATGACATCTTCATTAAAGCTAATGGGACTGCGATAATGGGTCTGAAGGATAAATAAGCGAACAGCGTCAGAAGAATAATGTTTTAGTAGATCGACGATGTTAACGAAATTTCCAAGGGATTTACTCATTTTCTCTTGTTCAATATTGATGTAACCATTATGGAGCCAATATCGAGCAAAAGGTTTGCCAAACAAAGATTCAGATTGGGCGATTTCGTTTTCGTGATGAGGGAAGATAAGATCTTGACCACCGCTGTGAATATCGATAGACTCACCTAAATAGGTCATTGACATAACAGAGCATTCAAGGTGCCAACCAGGTCTTCCTTCTCCCCATGGTGATGGCCAGCTTGGCTCCCCTGGTTTTTTTGCTTTCCATAGAGCAAAATCTGCTGGATGGTGTTTATTGGGATTTTCAGCATCTTCAGTGTTTAGTAAAATATTAGCTAATTTTTGATTAGAGAGTTTACCGTAATGATCAAATTTCTGGACGTCGAAATAAACATCACCATGACTCTCATAAGCGAAACCCTTCTCAATAAGTTTGATAGCAAAATCTATCATAGGGTTAATATGGAGCATAGCACGGGGGCTGATTGTAGCGGGTTTAATGTTCAAACTTCGCATATCTCTGCGGAAATAGCGCAAATACTCCTCAGCTAATTCCAAAACTCCACGCTTTTCTTGTTTAGAAACTTCAATAACCCTATCTTCAATATCGGTGAAATTCATAACATAATTGACATTGTAACTTCTGTATTCCAAGTAACGACGAATAACATCAAAAGCAATAGCAGAGCGAGCATGACCAAGGTGCATAAGTCCATTGACAGTCGGTCCACAATTATAAAAGCGGACAACATTGGGTTCAAGAGTCGTAAACTCTTCAAGTTGACGTGTAAGAGTATTGTAGATTTTAATCATAAGTGAACAACAAAAATGGCTTAAAAAAGCGTTTCGTTAGGTCAGAAGTTAAAATTTGTTGTCTTCTACTATTAATTCTTTGTTTTACTGGTGTAAGTGAGAACTTTTTAAATAACTAGAATTAGAAATTAATTGAAAGTTATGACTATTTTAATTACTGGGGCAACAGGACTTGTAGGGTTTCATATTGCTAAATTAATACGAACTCAAAAACCCGATATTTCAATTAAATGTCTTATTCGCTCTAACAAAGTATACAAGGATTTATCAGGATTAGATATTGAAACTATGAGGGGTGATTTGTTAAATAAGGAATCTCTGGAATGCGCTTTATCAGGAGTGGAAACTGTGTATCATGCAGCTGCTGAAGTTAGGGAAAATGCTTCATCTGATGCTTATTACAAGACAAATGTAATTGGCACTCAGAATTTAGTTGAATCGTTTGTTAAAAATGATGGTAAGAAATTTCTGCATGTTAGTACTGCTGGTGTATATGGTTATCGTCTTCCAAATCTGCCAGTTAAAGAAGACAACTCAATAAAAATCAAACATCCCTACCATACAAGTAAATTAATGGCTGAAAATGAGGTCTTCAAGAGTGCGAAGGAGTATGGTTTCTTTACAAGCGTTATCCGTCCTCCAATGATTGTAGGACCTGGAGACAGGCATGTAGCTCCAGCTTTTTTTAAAATGGTAATAAGTCAAAAAACAATCCCCCTAATTAGTGGTGGTACAAAGTCTGTAATGTCTTTTGCCCACGTAGAAGATGTAGTACAGGCTTTAGTAGCTTGTGGAGAAACAAACAATGCTAGTGGAGAAGCATTTAATGTATGTAGTTTCGCCGCAGCTCCAAAAGAGATTTTTGATACAGTTGGTAACGTCTGTGGTGTGATGCCAAAATATCTTAAAATAGGTTACTCAACAGCTTATACTCTTGGTATCCTTAGTGAGTTCTTAAGTAAAATTTCTGGGAAGAAGAATCCTAAGATAACTCGTAGAAGAATCAAGCAATTAGGAAGCACTAGAATGTATGATACTACTAAAATTGAAAAAGTTGTCAAATTCAAACCCAAATTTAATATGAAAAGAAGTCTTGAACATGCTTATCAATGGATGAAAGAGGAACGATTAATTGAACAATGGAAGCAATAAAACATCTACAATCAAGCTAATTCAGAAGATAATTGCGCCAATAATCACAATGGGATTATTAACGTTTCTTATCTGGAAGTTTGAACCCGGGAAAATAGCTGGATCTATGAGTCAAGTTAATTTCTGGTATTTGTTAGGTGCATTTGGAATTATATTACTTATATTCCTTTTGAAGACTCTTCGCTGGCATTATATTCTCAAAAGGATGGGTGTTAAAATAAAGTGGAATAAAACCCTCTGGTTAATTTTTATTGGGATGTTTGGCGCAGCGATTACACCCTCAAAAGTAGGTGATGTAATTAAAGCACATTATCTCAGTAAATGGACAGGAAGAAGTGAAACTGACACGTTTTTTAGCGCGATTTTGGATAGGATAACTGATTTAGCAGCTGTGGCGGTTTACTCATCAATAGCAATACCATTTTTCTTTGATCCCTTAGGTAACGTAGTAAAATGGGCTGTTTTTGGAGGGATTCTAATTATAGCTGTATTAGTTCTTTTGATGTTCAACGATAAAACCGTAAAACTAATTTTTACCTTATTAGCAAAAATGAAAAAGTCAAAGAAAAAACAAGAATCTGTTGAGGAAAGTGAAGACGAACAATCACCAAAGTTTTCAGCAAATAGAATTATAGATGAATATTACGCAAATCTTGTATTCTTTAGTAAAACCAATTATATAATAATTTTTTCGATCTCGTTTGTCATCTGGTTACTTTTAGGTCTTCAAGCTAGTTTACTTCTCCTTGGTATGAATTCAACAATACAACTAGGAGATATTATACTAGTAATGACGGGCATAATTACAATAGCAGCTGTTGTTGCTCTAATTCCAATAAGCATCAGTGGTATAGGAATTAGAGATGCCACAATAGCACTTCTTGCTGTTTTCAGTCTAGGAATTCTACCAGAAGTAGCAATAAGTGTTTCATTTATACAAACCATCTTAAATGTCTTCATACCCGCATTAATTGGAGGGGGACTACTTCTTATGGTACGAAAAAAGAAAAAAAGAGAAAATACTTCTTAAATTGATTAATTCTCTTCTATTGATTCATATATCTTTTTTATATTGTAAACTGAAGTAGGTTCAACGTTTTGTCTTGCAATAAGTTCAGCCAAAAAGCCTGTTAAAATAAATTGAAATCCAGCTATACCAAGAAGCATAGTCAGCAAAAGCAAAGGGCGATCACCTATGTCTTGCCTATACACGAATTTTTCTACAAGTAGGTATATCCCAAAACCTAAAGCAATCAAAAGGGAAAGTGCACCTATTTTTGTAAAGAGTCTAATAGGTCGTTGGCTGTAATTGAAAAGGAATCTTAAAGTCATTAAGTCAGTAAACCCTGTAAATAACCTTCTAAAACCATATTTTGTTTTTCCTCTAATACGAGGACGATGATTAACCTTAACTTCTGTAATCTTAAAACCTTTATGGGAGAGAATAGCAGGTAAATATCGATGTTCTCCACTTACCAAGGTTATGTTATCTATGGAATCACGCTTGTAAGCACGAAAAGTACAACCACTATCGTGTATTTTCAAACGGTTAAGACGTCTATTAAGAAAGTTTGAGATTTTAGATGGAATAGATTTTAGAATGAAAGAATCATACCTTTTTTGTCTCCAGCCACAAACCACATCTAAATCGTCAGTGAGTGCGGAAAGTAATTTAGGAATGTCATTAGGGTCATTCTGCCCGTCCCCGTCCAAAGATATGATAATGTCTCCTTTGGCTGAATGAAAACCCGCTACAAGTGCAGCTGTTTGGCCAAAATTTTTTCGAAGTTGAATAATTTTGAGGTGAGCATCCTTTTCTGTAAAAAGTGAAAGCAATTGTGATAGAGTGGAATCAGTTGATCCGTCGTCAACGAAAATAATCTCGAAATATTGCGTCTGGGTGGTCATTACATGAATGATTTCGTTGTAAAGAGGAATAATATTCTCCTCTTCATTATAAACAGGTACAACAACAGATAACATATAATCAAAACTAAATTAATTTAAAGGAAAAAAAAGCTTTCTCAAGAAGAGTTTGGTGGACCGGTCGGGACTTGAACCCGAGGCCTCTTCGGATCTTGAAATAAAGTATTACTTCATATTTGCAAGCGAAGCGATCTTCCAGCTGATCTACCGGCCCTGTAAAACTTACATTATTCAATCGGGAGACCCTTTTTTTAAGATTTCGATATGCAAGAGTTCGTTTAGAGCAGCTTTTTACAGAAGTACACAACACATATTGGAATTTGAATCGTTTTTTGAAAATCTCAAATCTTTTCCTCAAAAAAATCGTTTTTTACTTATTTCGTTATTTTTCACCCTGTTTTGGGTTGTTTTACAGTTATTTTGACATTGTTATTTAGTAGGTTTAATATCACTGCGTAAAGTTAGACTATGTTCTACATTATTATCTCGGTATTACACAATCCGACAAAAACACCCTCGAAATACCTTGTTAGACGCGCTAAAACTACATTCTGAGTACGAAAGCGCTTGAAACAGCCCATCCCCATTACTTCCAGTGGAAAATGCGGTTTATGAGACTTATGGGCTCTAAAACGTGTGTTCTGGGGTTTCCTTCGTTAAATGGTTTATTGCTAAAATTTCTATTGGAAAAATAAAACGTTAAGTAAATATAATAGACGAGTATTTAAGTAATGTTATCTTGCTATATATAGAGAAAACTGAAAGTAGTAAGTGAGGAAAATGGTAACGATAAACGAAGCACAAAGAAAACTGTTGGAACTGATAAATAGTAGAAATAGTGTTAAACAAATGGATGTGTTGAACATTCCAAAAACACCTAGCCGAATACTAGGTGAAAGAATGTTGAATGTGTTTGCAAATCAGATAATGGATGATTGTGTGGGATTAGAATGTGATCCTGCAATAGAGGACGAACTGGTTGAAAGTTTGTTAAGCACACTAGCGCTTGCAGGAATAGTAGGAATAGATTTAGAAGGCAAAATCGATGAGATATTAGGGTTAATGGAAATAGTTACAGCTGATAGTGCTTAGGTAAAAAAACGTTGTTCCTCTATTATAAGACAATTATCTAAGGGAGGAGGTATTATTTACATTTTTCGAGCGAAATTTATTAGTGGTATTAGCTATAAAAGATAAGAATAGGGGTGAGAACCATAGGAAGAGCTGTGGATGAGATCATATTTCCTCCTTCCTTTCCATAAATTCCTAAAAGAAGATGGGAGAAGATGAAGAGTGAGATAGGGGGGATTTCTTGCTTCCCATCTCCCTTAAGGATAATGTTAATGGGCTCCTTGTGTGAGAAACACTTTTTATGGTTCTCAAAGCATTTACAAAAGTTAAATATATAAAAGCCACAATTTTTCTTTTAAATGTTTATGCAGTATGAGCTAAAAATAAATAATGAATAGGGAGTCACCATCTGGGAATTGCATTTCTTATTTTCTGCCTAAATGTTTCCTTATTTTTTATTTCATTTAAAATCTCTGTTTCCTTTCTTTGTGTTTTTACACCCTTTTTTCTGATATTGTGAATTCTTGCATAAATAATGAAAAGAACAATAATAATAACCGATGAAACAATTAAAATGATAGCTATTGGGTGCATTTTGTTATGTAATATACAACTACTAATTATTTAAATATTTATATTTTTTGTATTAAAATGTTTGAATAAAGATATTTTGTGGAGCCCCGGGAGGGAATTGAACCCCCGACCATCTGATGTCTTGAAATGAAAAAACACAATACAAGTCAGACGCTCTACCTCTGAGCCACCGAGGCTGAATTCTCTTTAATAAATTTTTGGCGCCACCCGCAGGACTTGAACCTGCGACCGTCCGGTTTCTGTGTACTGTTTTTCTTAACAGCCGAACGCTCTACCGACTAAGCTAGGGTGGCTTGTTATTTTTTTACCGTTTCTTCTTTTTCCCTTTAACTTTTAAACCTTTTTTTCTTATGGTTTTACTTTCTCTATTCAGAAGTATTTTTTAGTATTGCATAAATTTGATATTTTATATTTAAAGAGCTTCAGTCATAATGAAGATGTGGTGTTCAGTTTTTGATATCGTGTGAAAGATTTTTGTAAGATAAGACATAGAAGGAATTTGGATTTGAATGAAGGAAACACACAAAGTTAATGTCTTATGCATTTGGCAACCTAATGAACCACTGCTAAAATATCTGATGGATGGATTAGCGAAATATCCTCAGGTAAATCTGATTATTCCACCCGATAGAGAAGAGGATTCATTTCTTGAACTTATCAAAGAATATAAACCAGAGATTATTATGGGTTGGAGACCTACAAAGAGGTTATTAGAGGAAGCAAAGAATTTGAAATTGTTCATCAATCCGGGAGCTGGGATTCAACATCTTATTCCTCTATTCAGTAAAATCACAAAGGAAAGAGAAATAATTCTTGTAAATGGACATGGTAATTCTTATTTTACGGCTCAACATGCTGTTGCCTTGTTGTTATCGCTAACTAATAAGATAATACTACATCATAATTGGATGAAAGAAGGTTTGTGGAGACGTGGAGACAACTTTGCTAAGTCAACTCCACTATGGGGAAAAACAATAGGTTTGCTTGGTTATGGAGCTGTTAACAAGAAAGTTCATCGCTTTCTCTCTAGTTTTGATGTAGATTTTAACATTTTCCGTAGAGATTGGAATAAACAAGAAGACACTCTACCAACACAAGTTAAAGCATTTGGTTACAATCAATTGCATGAATTCTTGGAAAATATTGATGTTTTGATTATTGCTGTACCTCTTACTTCAAAGACTGAAAGAATGATTAGAAGTAAAGAATTGGAGTTATTAGGAAAAGATGGATTGATTGTCAATGTTGGTCGAGGTGCGGTAATTGATGAAGAGAGTCTGTTTGAGGCTCTTAGAAACGGAGTTATTGCAGGTGCAGCTATAGATGTATGGTATAATTATCAACCTGAACCTGAAGGAGATGGTAAGAAATATCCTACGAAATATCCTTTTCATAAGATGGACAATGTAATTCTCTCACCTCACAGAGGAGCTTCTCCAATGGATGATCTTAAGCGGTGGGATGAACAGATAGAAAATATTTCTCGCTTTGTAAGAGGAGAAAAAATATTTTTGAATGAAGTAAATATAAAAGAAGAATATTAGGTAATCTTTAGCAGAAAAAAATCTAGAATCATTGTTCTTCTCTTTTCTTCTTTGATTTACTTTTAAACCTTTTAAGGAATGGGAATCCAAGGACGTAAATATAAAATTCGAAGAAAAATGACCCCTTTTCAGGTGGTAAACCGTGTACCCTGCTCTCGAAAGCATCAAAGGTGTTTCCTAATAAATTGCCAATTGTTATTATCTGAATGAATAGGATGATATCATTCGCTTTTTCCTCCCCGTAATGGGAAAAAAGTTTTTGATAAGCTTCTTCAGGTGGCAATCCTTCTGTTTCTGCATAGCGTTGTGCAAATGCAAGACCAACAACTTCATAGGGATCACAAGAACCAAAATCATGGGCCATAATTTCTTTTATCTCCTCATTGGTGCAACCTTGTTCAAGGGCTACTTTTGTATGAGCCCACTCACAATATACACACCCATTTACTGCAGTTACAGCTAGCATAATACGCTCTCGAAATTGAGTGCTAATTCTCCCAGACTTCATGGAATCGCGGATTCGTGAAGTTTTTCGAAGTAACCTTATTACATCTCGGGTAAAACCACGAAAGGTGTAACTGCGTTTTTTAAAATAATGAGTAGCTAGCATCAATTTTAAAAAGATGATCCTCAATAAATATGTTATCCTTAAGTAAAATAAAATAAGAAAAGGAAAAAAATTGTTTAGATTTCAGGGAAGAAACATGCACAATAATGACCAGGACGAATCTCATCAAGAGTTGGTGTTTTTTTGGAACATATTTCTTGAGCTTTCCAGCATCTAGGATTAAATGGACAACCAGGTGGTGGATCTATCGGGCTTGGTACATCTCCTTCTAGTAGTATTCTATCCATTTTAATTCTTGGATCTGGTCTTGGAATTGCTGAGAGAAGTGAAACAGTGTAAGGATGAGCTGTTTTTCTAAATAGTTCTCCTGTTGGCGAAAGTTCCATTATTTTACCCAGGTACATTACTGCTACACGATCGGAAACGTGTTTAATAACACTCAGATCATGAGCGATAAACATGAATGTGAGATTAAGCTCCTTCTGCAAGTCATGTAGTAGATTAAGGATTTGTGCTTGAACTGAAACGTCTAGTGCACTTACTGGTTCATCTAGTAACACTACTTCTGGGTGAATAGCTAGTGCTCTTGCAATCCCTATTCTCTGTCTTTGCCCTCCAGAAAACTCATGGGGATATCTAAGTGCGTGATAATCCTCTAATCCTACTTTTGCTAGTATTTCAAGCACCCTTGATTCTTTTTCCTCATATAACATGTCTGGGAAATGTATGTCATAAGGTTCCTTAATGATGTCAAGAACCATTTTTCTGGGATTAAGGCTTGAGTAAGGATCTTGAAAAACCATTTGTAATTGTCTCTTAATCACCAGTTCTTCTTCTTTTTTCATTGGTTGAAAAATATCTACACCTTTAAAATAAACCGAACCTTCAGTGGGTTCTTCTAGCTTGACTGTTACTCTAGCTGTAGTGCTCTTACCACAACCTGATTCTCCAACTAGTCCGAGAGTTTCTCCTTTGTTTACAAAGAGTTGAACACCGTCAACAGCTTTGATATTAGCTACAACTTTGGAAAACAAGAGCGATTGTTGACTAACCGGAAACCATTTTTTAAGGTTGTTCAATTGAACGACTGGTTGTCTTTTAGAGTCCCAAGATGCGAATAAATCGATTGTTTCGTATTCTTCAAATACTGATGATGCCATTTTTACACTTCTTCCTTAATTTTAACTCGTTCTCGCATTGTTTCTTCATCTACATCTAAATCTAGTTCTTCGTAGTGGTGACATGCAACACGTCGTTTAGGACCTAACCAGACATCTTCAGGTCTTTCTCGAGAGCAGATTTCTGTAGCATACTTGCATCTAGGATGGAAACGACAACCTTTTGGTGGGTTGATTAATCGAGGAACATTTCCTGGTATTGTGTCTAAACGTGTTTTATCTTTTTCAAGAGATGGTATACTATCAAAAAGTGCCCTTGTATATGGGTGTTGAGGATTGATGAATACATCCTCTGTTGGACCAGATTCTACAACTCTTCCACCATAGAAAATATGGACTCTTTTAGTAATTTCTGCTACTACCCCTAAGTTGTGAGTTATGAGCATCATAGCTAAGCCAAGTTTCTTCTGCATTTCTTTAATAATCTCAAGAACCTGTGCTTGTATTGTTACATCTAGTGCAGTTGTAGGTTCATCCGCAATTAACAAACTTGGTTGAAGTGCTAGAGCTCTTGCAATCAATATTCGTTGGCGCATTCCACCAGAAAATTGATGTGGATAATCATGTATTCTTTTTTCAGCATCAGATATTCCTACTGATTCAAGCATTTCTATTGCTATACCTAAAGCCTCTTTTTTGTTAACCTTTCTGTGTAGACTAATAACTTCCGTCATCTGGTCGTCAACTCTGAAAATGGGATTGAGACTTGTCATTGGGTCTTGAAAAATCATAGCAATTTCTTTACCTCTGATGCTCCTCATTTGGTTGTGAGCAAGGTCGAGGAGATTGATTCCTTTGTAAATTATTTTTCCTTTAACTGTCTTACCGTTTTTTGGCAATATTCTAAGAATTGAATGTCCTGTAACGGTCTTTCCACAACCAGATTCACCGACAATACCGACAGGTTCACCTGCTGTCACATCAAATGATACTCCATCAAGAGCTTCAACTACACCCGATTCTGTGAAGAACTGGGTGTAAATATCTTGAATTTCTAGTAAGGGTCTTTTTTCATTCATCTTTATTACTCCCTTAGTCTTGGATCCAGTGCGTCTCTTAACGCATCTCCTAGTAAGTTAAACGCTAGTACTACAAAGAATATGGCAAATCCTGGTAACAAAGCTAATTCTGGATTATGTTTAAGCTCTGTTTGTGCTTCATTTACCATTTGTCCCCATGACACCGTTGTTGGGCTACCTAATCCTAGGAAGGTTAACCCAGCTTCTGATAGTATTCCACCTGCAATAAAAAGGGTTCCCAATACTATAATTGGTGCCATAATATTTGGCAATATATGTGACATTATTATTCTTTTATTGCTCGCTCCAAGTACTCTTGCAGCATTTACGTAATCGAGGTTGTATATTTGTTTTGTATTTGCAGCTACTAGCCTACATAGTCCTGCCCATCCAAAGACTCCTAATACTATGATGATAACTATTGATTGAGGTATTTGTTTCAGGAAATCTAACGTTCCTCTTTGTATGAAAGAAACAGCGAGGATTGCGATTACTAAAAATGGTAAAGCTAGGAACATATCCGTTACCCTCATTATAACTTCCTCTGTCCATCCTCTATAATATCCCGCTAACGCTCCGAGAGTTACTCCAATTAGTAATGAGAGAATGCTTGAAAAGATTCCTACAGTTAAGGATACTTCGCTTCCTGCGAGTAATCTTGAAAATTCATCTCTACCTAGAATGTCAGTACCCGCAGGATATTTCATATTTGGTCTTGTTGTTGAACCTCCACCGTTCCATGCATCAAATAGTGGTTCTATTCCAACAGGACCGAATGGCATTAAAATTGGGTATAATATTGCTATTAATATTGTTATTAAAACTAAAGCACCCGAAAGTATGGCAACCTTGTTTTTACTGTACCTTTTCCACACTAATGACCATTGCGAAGGGCTTCTTTCTCTTAATGTTCCATCTTTAGCAATTATGATAGTCTCTTTTGCACCAAACAGTCTTTTAATAGCTGTAAAACCATCATTAATGTAATAAGCGCATATTACCAAGAATCCTGCCCAAATCATTGATTTTGGGAGTCTATGCTCAGACATGTACTTATCTAATTTCGCAGTAAATGGTACTCTTGTCGTTTTTATTCTCTGCAATTTAATCACCTTAGTTACAATTCTATTCTCGGATCTATTGCAACATATATAATATCCGTTATTAAATTCCCAATAAGTATCAATATCGTCAACACCGCCGTTACCCCGAGTATCATCGGGAAGTCAAGATAACCTATCGCTAGTACATACCGGTAACCCAGTCCTGGCCATGTGAACAGCGTTTCTGTAATTGGAGCACCAGCTAAAGCAAACGCTAAGAAAAGTCCAACATATGTTACTACTGGAATTAATACATTCCTAAATGCGTGTTTCCAAGTTATTGTTCTTTCTGATAAACCATTAGCTCGAGCAGATAGAATATAATCCTGTCTTAATACTTCTAACATCGTTGATCGGACAAGTCTAGTGTAAAGCGCGAGAAAGGTGAACGTTAGAGCAATTGTAGGTAGAACCATATGTAGTATTGAATCCAAAGACCGCTCCATAAACGTCGCCCACCATACATTAAACCCTTCTCCTGTAATCACTACCGGTGCTGGAACTCGATGAGCTTTTGCAGCAGGTAACCAGCCTAAACCTAATCCGCTGAATATAAAGATTAAAATCAATCCAAAGACGAAGATTGGCATTGATAGACCTAATAGAGCTATTGTGCTTGAAAAAGAGTCTATCCATGTATTTTGGTTTTTAGCTGCCCAAACCCCAAGTGGGATAGCAATTAACAGTGCAAAGAAGAAGGATGCAAGTTGTAACTTTAGAGTTTCCCAGACCAGTTCTCCAATCATTTCATTAATTGGGCGCTCAGATCTATAACTATTCCCCATATCGAAATGGAGAAGTTTGTAAAACCATAGAACAAATCGCGCATAGACTGGTTGGTCTAATCCCAAATCCCGTGTGATATTAATTTTGTCTTGTTCAGTAGCTCGCGGTTTACCAAGTAATATTAGAGCTACTGGATCCCCCATCCCATTTACCATTACGTAGGTCATAACACAAATGGCAATAAATAACGGGATTAGTGTTAACAATCGGCGAGTGATGTAAACAGATAGTCTCATTGTCAAGATATTCTTGATTTTTTGAAAAACTTTCGTTTCGCCTAAACCTCTGAGTTTGGTGGAACTAGTTGGTTTTTCCCAGTCTATAGGAAGAAACAAGCTAGTAACAACAATCAAAATGCCGATAATATAAACGTAAAATCCAGGAGCAAATTTTCCTGTAAATGTTAAAGTAAAGAAAGCCGGATTTTCTTCATTAGGGTTGAATGTAATGGGATTCAAGCTAAATGCCTTGTTACCATCAACTCTCATCTGATAATCTTCTGAAATGATGTTGAACCCATTATTCATTGCAATAATTGAAACTATCAATGCTCCAAGCAAGAGAATAGCTGCTGTAATATCTGAAAATATTCCACGCTCTCTAAAACCCCCACTTTGGAATACTTGACCTAGAATAGCAAATAAAACCGCAAAAACTATTAGAAACCAAAGTGCTGCAGAAAGAAGTACAACAGCACTAGCCATCTCAGTTGGCCTAAATAGGGCTTGTACCTCATTTATCGCATTTCCTTCAGTATCAATGCTTATGAAAACTAGCTGCTGGACATCTAAACGAGCTCCAAACAATTGGAAAATTGTGCCATCACTGTCAAGGAACTCTTCAGATAATGAAACAGAATTAAAAGCTACCTCGTATAAAGGTACAAATGTCCCTATTATTATTAAGGCGAATCCAATAATTTTGAGAACTATTGATACATTTTTGTCCATACTTTTATCAACTCAATGATTTGTTTAAAATATATTGTTCTCGAAACAACAGAAGCAGAAGTTTTTATAAATGTTTTCCGTCGCTGTGTCAACTTAAAGAAGAAAAAAGTTGAAGAGGGAGAATACGCAACGAGTGCCTCCAATAAAAGCAGTATTTCACAAAATATGCTATTTCAACAAGAATTAGATTGAATTAGTATTTGCTTGTATGATTAAAAGATAAAAACAAAAAATATTTAAGCAAAAGAAGAAAACAACCAATGGAATTAAAAACCTCGGTTGGAAAAACTCTAACTAAGGGGTGGTGATCTAGCCTGGCTATGATACCTCCTTGACGTGGAGGATGTCGCAGGTTCAAATCCTGCCCACCCCACCATACATTTTCTGGGTTGTGAATTATTGATATGTTTTTTAATTAAAGTATTTATTAAAATCAATGATGATTGAAGCATTGATTGAGAAATTAGCTCGTATACCCCAGTTCTATATGACCAACCTCAACCATGCAAAAGATAAAATTGCATTCTATTGGGATATTACGGGTCGTATAGAACTATATGTAATGGAAATTGAAACCAAAAAACATACACAAATAAGTCACGGTGAAGTACCTCGTGCACTTAGTTCTGGTTTTGTTTGGACAAGGGATGATAAATCTGTCATTTTTGCAAAAGATAAAGATGGTAATGAGCAACATGACCTCTATCGTTTTGATATTGAATCCGCTAAAGTAACTCAGTTAACTAACACACCAAATTTTCAGGAACGTGTTATTGATACAAGCCCAAACGGCAAATCTCTACTTTATGCCTCTACAAAAAGAGGTCAAATGAACTTGTATTTTTATGATTTTGAAACTAAAGAAGACAAAGCGCTCACTAATATGCCTACTCCTGTAAGAGGTGGCAAATATGATCCAACAGGTTCTTTTATCATCTTTGGTTATAATGATACACAAGATTTTCGAAATTTAGATATTTGGATAATGAATTCAGATGGTTCAAACCAGAAGAAACTTCTAAGCTTACAGGATGGTTCTAGAGAAACTGTATCTGACATTTCAAAAGATGGGAAGATACTCGCAATTACTTCTGATTTTGGAGGTACATCTCGTGCAGGCGTTTATGGTTTGGAATCAAAAGAACTCAAATGGTTTGGTGAAGGTGCACATGAAGAATATTCTGGTAAGTTCACAAGTGATGGGAAATATCTCGTGTGTTTACAAAATTTCAAAGCTACAATTAAACCCATTATATACAACTGCGAAACAGGAGAAAAGCGTGTATTGGACTTCCCATCAGGTATTATTGCTGGTACCCAAGTTACATCTGGAGACCGTTACTTAATCCTTTCATTAAATACTTCTACTAATCCAAGTTCGTTATTGAAATACGATTTGATAGAAGACAATTATGAGGACCTTATCGCAGTTCAACTGGGTGATATTGACACCAATTTCTTCGTTGAAGACGAATATGTTGAATACGAATCAACAGAGGGTCTTACAATAGGGGCAATTCTTTATAAACCAAAGAACATAGAACTTGGAGTAAAACTCCCTGCTTTAGTTGAAGTCCATGGAGGGCCAACCGGGCAGTATTTCAGAAACTTCGCTATGTTTTCTCAAATAATAGTAAACGAAGGTTTTGTAATAATAAAACCAAACTTCAGAGGTTCAACTGGTTATGGGCGAGCGTTTACTGATATGAATATAAAGGATATAGGGGGTGGAGATTTAGAAGACGTAGCAGCGGGAGCAGAATATCTTAAAACCTTAGATTACGTAGACCCTACACGAATAGGAATTTTTGGAGGTTCATATGGAGGTTATATGACTTTCATTGGTACAGTTAAGAAGCCTGATCTTTGGAAAGCTGGTGCTACTTCCCTAGGTATAACTAATTGGCTTAAGCTCTATGAAGAGAGCATGCCTCACTTCAAGTATTATTTACACATGTTACTGGGGAAACCAGAAAAAAACGAAGAACTCTGGAAAGATAGAAGCTCGTATTATTTTGCAGAGAATCTAAAATGCCCATTGCTTATCTTCCACGGTATTAACGATCCTCGCTGTCCAATATCTCAAGCTAGGATTTTCAGGGATAGACTTCTTGAGTTGGGGTGGAAGGAAGGTAAGGAAGGAGAAAAAACTTTTGAATATCAAGAATTTAGTGATATAGGACATGGTGGGTTCACCGATCAAGAGTTCAGGATACGAAGTTTTAAGGCTATTTTAGATTTCTTCAAACGAAGATTGTAATTTACCTTCTACTTTTTTCTTTAATAAAATTGAAATTATGAAAATAAATGATAAAGATTATTAGTTCATATTTTCTCGTTTTTCACCGGAAAGTAGAGTGGATAGATAAGTCGTGCAAAGTTCTGATATGCTTCTACACTATAATCATTTTCATTGAGTAAAGCTTCAAGTCTAATAATTTCATATTCGCTGTAACCACGCATTTCAGGGAAAAGGTTTGAATCACCGAAGTCGAATATTTTGTAAACTATATCTTTTAACTCACCTAATTCCACATATGCTTCAACAAGTAGGTGAATGTGAGGTGTAAGTTGTTCTAGTTTGTTATCTTCTTTTACCGATTTGGCAATTCGGATGATTGAATGTATAGCTGCTCTACGTGTTATATAATCCTTCACGTAAATGACGTTCTTAAGTGAATGTAAAACATCCACATCATCAAGAAAACCTATGGATCTAATTGCTGCATACTGTAAATCATAGTCACTTTCTTCTAGAATTTTGGCTATAATTTCTTTTGAAGAATAATCTTGCATTTTACCTAGAACTTCTAATACAACAAGTTTAACTGATAAAGAAGACATTTCGATTAAATCGTGAAGGTGGTTAAGGGTGTTCTCTTTATGTTCAGGATAAACTTCTATCAGTTCTAGCAACGTGGAAGCTGCAGCGTTTCTAACATTCCAATCACTATCATGAAGGAAAGTATAAACTAAAATTAAATCGGTCTCTTTTCCCTTTTCTTTTAAATAAAACAGAACCTTGAGCCGATTTAAAGCGTCTTCATTGTCTTTTTTACGAAGAATAATTGGGCGTTTTAGGAAGTTAAACATAATTTTACCTACTTATAAATTATATAACCCTTCTTTGATAAGATAGGCTATTGCTCCTCTTTGTGGTTGTGTTAGTTTCTTTAAATATGTGTAATCTATGTTTTCAACAACTGTCTGTTCTTTTTCTTCATCTAAGTCTGATGTGTATGCATCTTTTCTCTTTGATACTTGAACAGCTCTTGTTACAACGGGAAGATTGTAAGGACTTATGGGTTGTTGTTTACCTATTTTATGTACTGCAAAGAGTGTTGCAACATGCATTCCTCCAATTTTCTTAATGGTAATAATATCTGCAAAAGCTGGCAAAATTGTTCGAAAGTCCTCTCTGTATAAAGCCATATGGTTATGGAGTATCACAAGCTGATCCAAACCTATACCGTGATCATTAACCTCAAACACATAGACTTTCTTTTCATCAGCATTAACATAACCTTTCGAAGATATTCTAGGGTTATCATCAAGTAGTTGTCCAAAGGTTCCATATTTCCTTCGATAAGTTTTTTTGATGTACTTATCTATTAAATTCCAACCATAAGCGTAAATTGACCAAATGTCAGTATAGTGGCTTTTAGTTGTATGCCATGAATCAACGACTGTTTCAGAATGGGAGTTCTTTTGAGTTGACAACCAATCTTTAAACTCGTTCCATGTAAAGCTTTCGAAGAATTCTAAGTCTGTTTTGAAACTAAATAACTTTTCAAATAGTTCTTTTTCATCCTGTAGTTTTACAGCTAATTTGTCAACAAGGAATAGACTAAAAACCCCAATGGGTGGGGCCATGTACCCTTTCAATTCTTTTAGATGCTCCTTTGGTGAATATTCTTTACCCTCTTTTAAGTACTCTATGTGCTTTCGTTGAATATAAAAAGCAAAACCTTCTTCAACAAAATCATGTAAGTGTTTTTTTCTTGCTACATTTGCTCTTTCTTTGAGAACATTTATAGCTTCTATTGAAAAATTATTGAATAATGTATATTTTCGGGCATCTTCTGGTGGTTGATAGAAATCTTCAATTCCCGCCTCTGTAAATAATCTGATGACAGCAACTAAATCCTGGTAGTATTGCCAAACCCACATATGTTTTTTTTCAGATAAATCATTGAGCTTAAAAGCATTATTTTGGAATAGTTCCTTCAATATTATGTCAAATTGGTACAACTTAGCCAGTATTCGAGCACTATTCGATGAAGATTTTTCATTCATATATGTATGTGCAAATGCATGCACTAACATTACCCGCAGAGTATATTTTTGCTTATTAGAAAGTTCATAATTTGGAACAGAAAGATAAATTAAAGTTGGTAAGGAATTGAATGTTGTTTCTTTTCCAATAGGCATGAACTCACTTAATCTTGCAGATCGCAGATGAGTTATTTCTTCAGCAGAAAGAATTGCTACTGGAGTACCAGAAGATTCTAACACCCTATTAACAGAAATGTGTATTTCAGGATTAAGAAACACAAGCACTCTATAATTCTCTGGAGTGTCTCCAACAAGAGTTTTGAAATCTTCTCTAGCTTTCTGATAAACAGCAATTATATCAGTTAACTCAGTTTTAAGCATTTAGAATACTCTCCCTTAGTATTTGTTCTCCTAGCTGCTTTATTTGCGCTGGGTCAATCAAGATTGGTCTAGTAATGCCTTTTAACATTCTTTTTGTGTGGCTGTAGATTTCTCTTTTCCTTAGTGCTTCAGTTCCCATCAAAAAGTAACTAACGTTCCAGTTTCTAGCGTGATCTCTCTTTAGATTTTGAAAAATACTATTTAATTGCACTAAACATTCGATTGTTTCTGGTTTTGTTTTTGTATCTATTTCATTGAAATAACGTTTGAGGTCAGAACTAGTTTTGTATTTAAATGGATATGTTGGAACATTGGGCATACCGTCTGTTACTATTGTAAATTGAACATCAACACCTTTCACATTATACTGCTTCTTAGCGTGTTCAATCGCTTGGAGAACACTTTGAACTGTATATGTTTTTCCTTTAGCTTTTGCACTTAATAGCAAATTCTCCATCTTATAATCATCATCAACGACGAATGGATTGTTTGTGATAGGTATAACAGCTAGCTTAAACATGTCGTAGCTTTTCCTTTTCCTACGATTTAACATTTTAAAGTAATAATACAGACTTAAAGATGTTAATAAGGCTCCATCAAGACGCGACATACCACCTTCAAAAACTGTTTTTTGCATGGATTGGCTCAAGTCTACAATAAGATAAACAAGACTTTTTCGATCTTTTTTTACTCGTATAATGTCTTCTTGTTTGAAACTAGTTGGTGGAATGCTTTTTGAACTCAGAATTGCACTTTTATATGTTTCCTTCAATTTTATTGTTCCACGAGGACGCTTTTGAATTTCATCGATTGGTGAAACATTGATTTGCTTCATCAAATAGCGACCAAGAAGTTTTCCTAGAACTTCCATCACGTCTTCTCGACTAATTCTTTTTTTCCTCCCAAAAGCATCAGTGATTTCAAGATCAACTATTTCTTTAAGTTCTTTCAGCTTTTCAGCGAGCATCTGTAAATCTGCAAATCCTTCGTATTTTAAGTCATGAAGGAGTGTATTAATGTACTTCATAATATCTTCAACTGTCTGAAGTTCATTTCTATTAACTCTTTCAAGCACGTCTGGAAGAATTCTGTCCCCTATAAAACGTAATAATTTGAGTTCATTAACAAGTCTTTCTTCCTCAGCCTGTGTTAAGTGGGTTGTCATTATTTTTTGAGCAATGTTGGCTATTGCTACAGCATTTTTAGCTCCTAAAGATAGTACAGCTCCTTCACGTGAACTACGACCTAGATGGGGGTTCCTCCAAAGTCTCAGGAGCTGTGCAGCTCCTTCCCAGTCGAGAATAAATTCTGCATCACCAAAGCTTTGTAATGGGTCCCGAAACTCCGATTCTGTAAGAAGAAAAATACGGTGAGGCATCTTTGTTTGTCACCCTTATAGAGTTTTTATATATAATCAACTTTTAATAACTGCTCATAGCTTGACTTAAGATTTTCAACTATAGCAGGAATCTCTTCAGTTTTGTAATAACGCTCTAGAGTTTCATATTTAACAATTAAACCAGAAAGTTCTTTGTCACTTAAAGCTTTCATTTTTGATATATCTTCACTTATATCCTCAGCTTTAACTGCGATTTCAGACTCTTTAATATTGCTTCTCAAGTGTATCTTTATCTCTTGTAAAGCATCATTAATCATTGAAACAGGAATATCATAATCATTGATTATCTGTCTAACATGTTTCAAAGATATTATATTGAAACCATCATCGTCAACATCTTTTGTTTGATTGAGTAGAACGCTACCAACAATGTTTGAAGTTGTACGAAGGTCTATATGGGGATTACGTTGAGGATCGTGAATTTCATCAAGACCTGCATAGAAATCAAGTCTTTGAACACGGCTTTCTGATCTTATCCCTCCGCGCTTTAATGAAGCGGGGAGCGAATTGTTTCCGATAAACGACAGAAAATCAATTGCTAATCGACTAATATAATCTTTTGCGCTTCTTTCTCTTTCATATAACTGGAGAAGTGCAGGATTTGCAGTAATTCTTTGTTTCGAGAGAATTACTTGCTCAACAAACATATCTCTAACAATTTGGTTACGATTTTCAACTGACCGTGCTGGCCAAAGAACTTCAGGAATCCGGTTAATAATAGGTTGGGATTCTTCTCCAAATACTGTTAATGGGGCATTTGAGGTGAATATAACTGCACCATCTATATAGACCGGTTCTCCTTGGATATTATATTTAACAGAGCTTGTGTCTTCTAAGAAACCCATTAGTGATTCCAACAATGATAGTGGTAATCTTTGAATTTCATTTACTACAATAAAACCTTGGCTGAGTACACCAACTTTATGTGAAGTAGCAGTGTAAGTTGTACTAGTTTCTTTGCCAAAAAGCTCTTCGAGATTTTCAACACCAGCTAAAAGCATGTAAAGACTCTCTGGGTCAGTACGAGGATCCAATTGTGCTTTACGAATAATTGTTTTTTCAACTGTTAATTCCTTTAATTTTTCAACAAATATAGCAGGTTTTATTTGGAGTACACTGCTAGTATTATCTAATAGTACTCCTTCTCCTAAAACTTTCTCAATATTTGCTCTACAGAATGGGCATAAGGATTGTAAAACTCTTATACCGCCGAAAGGATTAGCTTCGAAATCTTCAATGACATTGATGATATAACCAGCGTCTTCAAGGAAAGGACATTCAGCAATGTGTTGCTTGGAATTGTTTATTTCTCTGATAATGTGATCAAGAAGTATTCGAGCAAACATTGATTTTCCTTCACTTGTTACACCAGTTATCAGTACTTTTCCTCCAACTGCTAATTTATCCATTATGAGATTCTTAGCATCTATGTTTCCTCTAACACTTGGATCATTTATTACTCTTTTACGAAATTCTTGATCCATTAAAACATGTCTAACTGAATAACCTTTGTAGCCCTCTTCAATTAATTTATCAACTGTGCGTGTCATGAACCTATCAACCTTTTCTTTTCAATTGTAGATTTTAATTTTGAGAATCTAGTTGATCCTCTTCAATAATTATTTCAACTCGCTTTTTTGCGAGTTTTTCTAATAATTCTTCTTTTTTAATCCAATCCTTTTTCCAGCCTAACCTAATCACTTCTTTGAGCCAGTTCATAGCTTCAAGAAGTTCCGAAACCTCTGGTGTTTCAAATATCTGCCAGTTTCTATCAGTAAGTCGAATAAGCGAAAGGTTTTCTATGAGTTCTCCTCGAGATAGTGCACCCTGAAGGTTTGAGTTGTAGGAACATATTGCAATTGGAAGATTCTTAGTGTTTTCAGACCAAAGTAGTTTCTCCCATAAGAAAATTCTTTCATGTTTAATCATATCTTCTTTTGATGCGTCAATGAGATAAAGTATGCCTTCAAATGGTTCAAACAAATTTGGTTTGAACTTGAATCTTTCGCTTATTGGTAATTTATGGAGGGAATCATCGATAATAAAATCAGATGTTGGTGCATGTGTATTTAAAAGGCGAACTCTGTTGCGAGTTGGAGGGTTAGAACACCCAATAACTAGTATAGAAACCTCTGGTTTGCCTAATATTCTACGTAATTTCTGTTTTAAAGATGAATTGGTCATGCTGAACATTGGGCCTCGCTATTGTGCAAAGACTATAAATGTTTAAGAATGTTATGTCACCAAACTCATTAATGTACAGACTTGTTCATTCGATCTGTAATGGGTTTTACTTCCCATATTTGTAGAGGAGAAAAAAGCTATGCTATCTAAACAAAAGATTCTAAATATTGTTGTTGCTGGTATTAATAATGGAGACAAATGGTTACTAATTAAGCGTAAAAGAGGGGATTACCAAGATAAGTGGGCACTTGTTGGGGGAAAAATGGAATTTGGTGAAACAATTAAACAAGCTATACTGAGAGAAATTAGAGAAGAGACAGGATTAAACGTCGTTTGGAAAGGAGTAAAAGCTCTAATTAATGAAAGATTAATAGAGAAAGAAACAGGACAACAAACGAAACATTTTCTAATAATATTATGCTACACTATTGCTGAAACTGAAAACGTAAAACCAACAGATGAGGGGCTAGTACAATGGTTTAGTTTAGATGAGATTAGAGCAATAGAAGAACAAATAGTTCCTTCTGATTTTTATATGATAACAGAGTTGTTAACTGCACAAAACATGAGTGGAATTATTGAAATTGACTTGGAACAAAAAGAAGAATATCTAGAATTAAGTAAACTAAGTGTATATTGAATAAAGGTAATGGAAATTGAATGTTAAAAAAGAAGTTTTAGATGCGGAAATGCGTATAAGAGACTATATAAGAGAAACTCCAATCGAATATTCCCCTTTTCTAAGTAAAAAGGGTAAAGGAAAAGTTTTTCTTAAACTGGAAAATTTTCAGATAACGAGCTCTTTTAAATTAAGAGGAGCGTTAAATAAACTTCTTTTTTTTAAGGAACAAGGCATTAAAGAAGGTTTTATCACTGCTTCAACGGGTAACCACGGAGCCGCATTTGCTTATTCATTAGAAAAACTTGGATTGTTTGGGTCTATCTATTTACCTAAAACCACTTCACCTGCTAAACTAGAAGCTCTATTGGATTATAACGTGGAACTAAAATATTATGGAACCGATTGTATTGATACTGAAGATTATGCTAAAAAAGTAGCAGAAAAAGAAAAGAAGCATTATATTTCTCCCTACAACGACCCACAAATCGTTGGTGGTCAAGGAACAATAGGAATAGAACTCAAGAGACAACTTGATGTCTTAGATGCTGTTTTTGTTCCTGTAGGTGGAGGAGGGTTGATCTCTGGTGTTGGAGGATATCTCAAATCTATCAATACTGGTATTGAAATCATTGGATGTCAACCACTAAACTCTCCTGTTATGTATGAATCTTTGAGAAAAGGGCGAGTCATTGATATGGAATCAAAATCTACTCTTTCTGATTGCACTGCCGGGGGTATAGAAAAAGATTCAGTAACTTTTGATATATGCAAGCAGAGTGTTGATAATTTTGAACTTGTTTCCGAAGAAGAAATTAAAAGAGCTATACGTCTGGTTTTTGAAAAACACTTTATGACTGTTGAAGGAGCTGCAGCTCTTTCTGTTGCCTCGTTTATTAAAAGAAAAGAACAGTATTCAGAAAAAAATGTAGTTTTGATAGTTAGTGGAGCTAAAATAAGCTTGGATGCAATGAAAAAAGTCTTTTGTGAATAGATTTAGATATTTTCAAATAGTTTGTGAATTAAGTTCATGAACTACACCACCTAAAGGGAGATAATTTCTACTATATTCAGTAAAACATATTTAATGTAAAGATAATGATAGACAAATGAAAGCTATAGAAAATATGATAGAATTAATTGGAAACACACCTTTGTTGAGATTACGAAAAGTTTTTCCTGATTCCAAAATTTTTGGAAAGTGTGAATTTATGAATCCGTTAAGCTTGAAGGATCGACCAATTTTACAGATCTTTAAAGATGCAGAAGACGCAAGTAAATTAAAACCCGGTGATACAGTAATTGAATGTACAAGTGGTAACACAGGAATGGCTGTTGCTTTCATTTCAACCATTAAAGGTTATCATGCAGTTTTAGTGATGTCTGAAATCCAAAGTATTGAAAGACGTCAGATTCTGAGAGCATTAGGAGCTGAGTTGATTCTTACTCCTGCTGAACTTGGAACAGAAGGAGCAAGACGAAAACTAAAAGAGATACTCGAAGAACATCCCGATTATTTCTATGTTGGACAACATATTAATTCCTCCAACCCAAAGGCTCATTATTTGACTACAGGACCAGAAATATGGATAGATACTGAAGGAAAAATAGATATTTTAATTGCTGGATTAGGTACTGGTGGAACAATATGTGGTGCAGGGAAGTATTTAAAAGAAAAAAATCCCGATATTCGTCTTCTAGCTGTTGAACCTTTTGAATCACCTTATATTTCGAAGGGAATCTTTCACCCTCACATGATTATGGGCACAGCGCCTGGTTTTTTTCCAAAAATACTAGATATAGAAATAATTGATGAAATTGTTTTAATAAAACAAGAAGATGCCTTTCAGATGTGTAGAGATATTGCAAAAAGGGAAGGATTATTAGTAGGTATTAGTTCTGGCGCTGTTTGCAAAGCTGCAGAAAAGATTCTTCAACACGCAGAGAATAAAGATAAAATTATCGTTGTTGTATTGGCTGATACTGGACAGCGTTATTTAAGCGTTGAAGGGTTGTTTGACTAATCCTCTTTATCATAATTGGTTCATTTCACATCTTTGATATTTAAATCAATTCCTTCTTCGATACCTTTCTGATTAAGTTTGATTTTGTAGTCTGATATACACTAGTAAGTGATTTACGCTTATTGATATCTCATTTTCAACAATTTTTGGAATGTTCAATTGTATTAACTTTGTAATACACGTTTTTAATAGATACAAATACTATTGTTGAATGTGGAGTTCCTTAACTATTTTGATGTACGAAGCGAAGAAATTGAAAACAAAAATGTCAGAAACTACTTAAAAAAACTCTATCAAGAAATTAGCGCTCCAAAAGGAAGGGTTTCCTCTTGGCAGATACTTTCTCATCCGGACGAAGGCATGAAGCGGATTTCAGCAATTTACGATGTAGAAGGAATAAAAAATCTGAAATAAAGCTGTATTTTCACCTTTAACATTATGTCTAACAATATTTTTTGTAAATCATTAAAACAACCTTAAATTGAAGATAAATTTTCACTTCTTTTTAAGGTGAAATCATTCTGTTGAATAAGTAGACTTTTCAATATGAAAGAGAGGTGAAAATGAGATGCCACTAAAAGTAGAAACATCAATGAAACCCAAAGGAGACCAGCCTAAAGCAATAAATCAATTAGTGGAGAGTGTAAAGAAAGGTGCGAAACTTCAAACACTGATGGGAGTGACAGGATCAGGAAAAACAGCTACAATATCATGGGTTATTGAACGCCTTAATCTTCCTACTCTTGTTATTGCTCCAAATAAGACTCTTGTAGCTCAGCTCTATGGTGAATTTAAAACATTCTTCCCTTCTGCTCGCGTGGAATATTTCGTCTCATTTTACGATTATTACCAACCTGAAGCTTATCTTCCCTCTAAAGATCTCTACATTGAGAAAGATGCCGATATCAATAAAGAGATTGAACGCTTACGTCACTCAACACTCGAGGCTTTAGCCACCAGAGAAGATGTAATAGTTTGTGCTACCGTTTCTTGTATTTATGGCACGGGTAATCCTGAACTTTATCGGCTTAAAAAAATCTCTTTGGCTGTTGGGGCTCCTTTTGATCGTAAGGATTTAATGATGCAACTTGTATTTAATCAATATCAAAGGAATGATATTAACCTAGTTAGAAAGAGTTTTCGCGTGCGTGGGGATTCGATTGATATCTTTCCAATGTATGGTGATTATGTATATCGCATAGAGTTCTTTGGAGATGAAGTTGAACGCCTAACAGCTCGTGATCCCATAACTAATGAGAAAATTAGAGATCTAAGATACCTAGATCTTTACCCAGGTACGCACTATTTAACAAGTGAAGTATATTTTGATGATGCTTTAAAAGCTATCAAAGTTGAACTAGATATGCGCTTAGCTGAACTAGAGAAAGAAGGAAAAATAGTCGAAGTCCATAGATTAAGACAACGAACACTTCATGACTTAGAACTATTAAAGGAAACACACGGGTGTCCAGGAATCGAGAACTACTCCCGGCATTTTGATATGCGGAAGAAAGGTGAAAACCCCTTTACTCTCTTAAATCACTTTCCTGAAGACTTTCTTCTAGTTATTGATGAATCGCATCTTACAATTCCCCAAATAAGAGGGATGTTTAAGGGAGATTATGCTAGAAAGAAGAATCTCATAGAGCATGGTTTTAGACTCCCTTCAGCTTTTGATAATCGCCCTCTTAAATTTGAAGAATTTGAGGAATATATCAATAAGACTATTTTTACCAGCGCAACACCTGGTCCATATGAGGAGAAAAACTCGTCCCAAATTGTTGAACAAATCATACGTCCAACTGGATTAATTGACCCTAGTATTGAAGTTAGAGCAACTGAAGGGCAGATTGTGAATCTTATTTCAGAGATAAATCAAAGAATATCCAATAAGGAGCGTGTTTTAGTTACAACTTTATCGAAGAGTATGGCTGAAGAATTATCAGGATATCTTATAGATATGGGAATAAAATCCATTTATTTACACCATGAAGTTAACACATTAGAGCGAATAGACATACTTAAAGATTTGAGAACGGGTAAATATGATGTTGTAGTAGGAATAAATCTTCTTAGAGAGGGACTAGATTTACCTGAAGTAAGTTTGGTTGCTATCCTTGATGCAGATAAAGAAGGTTTCTTGCGCTCTAAAACATCACTTATTCAATTGATGGGACGAGCTAGTCGTAATATTCACGGCTGTGTGTTACTTTATGCCGACAGAGTGACTGACTCAATGAAATATGCTATTGTTGAAA
>Ga0114920_10000152_pt1 | contig 30217 bp, 66 predicted proteins | sample ChitaG_FD_88683 | JGI IMG/M metagenome (GOLD analysis project Ga0114920, IMG submission 88683) | Deep subsurface microbial communities from South Pacific Ocean to uncover new lineages of life (NeLLi) - Chile_00310 metaG | ecosystem: Environmental > Aquatic > Marine > Oceanic > Sediment ...
ATAATTTCCGCTAACTGTTACATTCCCAGCAGAAATATTATCTATGGTTATATTATTAAGATTCGCCCAGTTGCCATCAAAAGCAAGTCTGAAATCACTATCATCAGTAGTAAGACTTGTATTAGTAATGGTCACGGTTGCAGATACACTTATTGCAAAAAGCAACAGAGCAATAACACTAGCTTCAATTTTAGTCCTCATTTTTATTTTTTTCATATATCTCAACTCCTTTTTTATTATTCACATGCTCTTATCTTCCAATCATTTTGAGTGAAAATACCAGCATTTGCATCTATTGGTATTGTAAGTCTAAAACGTAAAAAAATACTAACAATCTTATCGGTTAGACCAGTTCCATTGAAAACATTTGTACCCATTGTACCCGCAACCCACATATCCTTATCAATTGTTAGATTACTGCCACCACTAGCAAAACTACCAATGGGGCCGAAACTACTATTATCAGATGAAAGATAACACTGGATGTTATCAGCAGTGATATTACTATCTAAATCATCACAATAGATTAGTATTAATGTGATGTTGTTTGTACTATTGATTGTCATATTGTATTCTAGTGTTCCACCGCATCCACTTGTCGCATTACTCCAAACTGTATTTCCAGCATCACCTATCCATGTGAGATTATAAAGTGTTCCACAGAGGTTTTTTATTGTTATATTTGTTATATTTGCTGCTGTTGTAAAATTATAAGTTTCATTGATATAATCAGTACTATCTGTTACGTTTACAGCCCACCAGTACTTAGTAAGTTCAGTTGTAGCATTACTGTAATTATCCCATTGAACACTATCTCCTGGGCTTACACTGCCGTTTGTCTGCTGTAGAATCCATGAGCCTGTAGTGTTCTCGTAGAATGACACTGTCAATGTATCTCCGCCATCTTCATCGTTTGCCGTAACATTACAGATGGGTGTCAGGGATATTCCCGTGCTTCCGTTTGTAGGTATTTCTCCTGCTAGTGTTGGTGCGGTGTTGGCTGCTGGTTCTGTAAAATTAACTCTTATTTGAACCATGCCGATAGTTACTGTTTCCAGAATACCTAGGTCACTTTGAACATCACAACAAAGGTTCTCTACATCACTCCAACTCCATGTCCCAGGTGCTGCACCATCATTAGTTATATCATCCCATTCTGTCCAATCCCGAGCACCAGCACCAGGGCCAGGAAGACCAGCAGGATAATCGTCACCGTCACCACCAGGACTGAATATTGGTCTGAGTTCAACATCGGCAACACCCGATCCGTAACCACCATGACAACGTAGCGATACACTTGTTATAGTTCCAAAATCAACACCATAACAAGTATTGCTAGTAAGGTTTTGAACCTGATTATTTACACCAGTAAAAGCAAAATGATCGACACCAATCTCTCCATCTACCATTCTTTCAGGGTTGCTAGTCCAATCTTCACCGGTATCATAGTCATCGAAATAATATATGGAAACATTTGTCGTTGTAAAATGAAAAGTCTCGTTTGTCCAATAAGTACCATCAGTTACATTAAAACTTATCCAATATTTAGTTTCATAGGTATCTACCCATGATGTATTTGTATAACTATAAGTACCATCTGATAAACCACCATTTGATGTTTGATTCACAACTGCCCAGCTACCGCTTTCATTAGACAAAATGGTGATGTTCATTTTGTCCCCTTGATTATCACTGATAGTAACATTAAACGAAGTCGGAGCTAAATATACATGAGTGGCATTAAGGTCTCTTTCTCTAGGAAGTGTACTATTCCATATTTTCTGTGCTGACTGTGTTGGTGCGCCTTCAGTGTAAGATGCCCATAAATAAGGTCTAGTTGCTTGACTACCATCACCCGTCAAAGGGTCTTCAAAGGCTATACCACTTGTACTACCTTTCCATATGCCAGCACCAGAAGATATTAAGCCATATGACTGAATATTACCACCAGAGGAATAGTCACCTGTAGGCCTAACGCAAATATAATAATTTGTTCCATCTACAACAGGTGGTTTTGGTTCACTAAAATCAAAAACCCATTCACCCACCCCAGTAACAAGAACAGTTTCAGTAGTATCAATCAAAGCACCAGCATAATCACTACTATAATCTACATAGTCATACAATGCACACTCAATATTTACAGAAAAACCTACCACCTTAAAATTTACAGTAATGTTATCAACTGTTCCAGAACTGGCAGGAGCATCAAAAACACCTTTTATATACTCCTTGTTGGTTGCATCACTAAAAATAGATGTATAGCTAGTACCCGACTCTTGCCCAAATGTAGGATCAATCTCAAACTCAATATCTTCTTCAATATATTTGCCAAGCTCTAAATAAAAAACATCATCATTGATATAATAATTAATGTCACCATCAAGCGTGTTTACAATATCAGTAAAGTTATAAACAATATCTCCACCGTTATAATGAACAATAAAAGAATAATTGCTTTCATAAAAAGTATAATCATCAAACTTAGGGTCAAAGATAATATTTAAACCATAGTAACCTTCGTCATCTGTTTTAAGTTTATACTTGTATTTTCTCATATTGGTATTATTGTCAACATCTTGATATTCAATCTCAAGCTCGTAATCACTAGATACATTATTAAAAAACTTTTCATAGCTAAAACAAGTATCAAAGAAACTCCAATTAACTTCTTTCATTTCCCGAATACCAAAGCTATTCTCAGGTGCATACCAATAGTTGTATGCTTCTGGTTCAGGTGGTGGTTCATCACCAACAGGATTAATATTTCTGTTGTCGTCTAATAATGATTGTAGATACTGCCACCCTGTCTTATCATCGAAAATAGGCAATACTAGCGACATGCCCAGAATAGAGCAAACAATACAACTTCCGAGTGCCATGTAGATTGCTTTTCTATTCTTTCGTTTCCTGTGTTTCTTTTTACCTAAACTATCTACAAAGCCCTCAACTTCAGTAATATGCATTAAAGTTCCAACCAAATGAGGTTAGATTCTGCCCTTGCGATAGTGTATAACCTGTTCCGTTATTATCACAGACATAATGCATCCAGATGTATTGATCGTTGTCAGTTCCAGTTATATTGTATTCATCGCACTCATAGCTTGTTACGCCTAAAACACTACAGTTAAACCATCCTTCGACCCAGCTATGCATCCATGTTGTGTTTGCTGCTCTGAATCCATGTGTTTGATTCCATCTTACTTTAACCACGAAAGCAAATGCTGTGGAGTGGTTAACATCAGAATCTAGATGAGAATTGTTTACATCTCCATACGCTAACACTGAACCGTTTAATGATATATTGCTTGTGTAAGGAAAATGCCCTAACAGAACAATGGAAGCATTGAGCCATCCGCTTTTGCCTGCGCCTGGTGTGGCATCTCCGATTCCTGGGAGAGTTACTTTCTGCATATAACGATGTTCTACTACTATTCCTTCGCCTACGTTTGCAGTTAACATCAATACTGCAATACCTACTGCAACACTTGTCACTAAACAGCCTGCCATTACATACCCTATTGGTTTCATTTCTTTCACTTCCTAACGTTTAATTCACCCTTGGTTTCACCTGCTTCTTTCCAGATGTTAAACCCTGTTTTTACAAATAACATTACATGGATGAAAAAGAACATAGAGAAAATAAATGCATATGGATTTCCATACTCCATTGTAGAGTATATTGTGGGTGTACCATCCAATGCGATATAGAACCATTCAACATCGAAAAACCCGTATGTGATTATAACGATGAAAATCATATTAACCATGATTAACGGTATTGCCAACATTGGGTTTTCTTCCATCGTATAAAGTGACAGAAGAAACAAGATTACTGATATGATTATGAACACTATCAACATTTCAATTAACATTTTATCGCCTCACCTTCGTTAAGAATATCAATAATAGGGCAGTTACAATCAAAGCAATCACTATATGCATGATTATCGCAAATGTTTCAACCCCAATCATCATTTCACCGAATATGGAGAATAATATGAGTATGGTAACTGCTGCTGCAACATAACTTCTTTGATTGAGATAAACATATCCAGCTACGATGCAGAACATCAATGGCATGAAGAAATACCCTAGAACCGAAACATAACCCTGTAAACTCCACGATACTAGATTCTGTGATATGTAAGTGAAGTTGTGCAGCATTATTCTCCGCCTCCTTGTTGTGTGAACATCTCTGCAACTGCTATGAATGCAAGAATGCCTATGCAAATAGCAATAATTTCGATTATTCCAACTACGATATAATTTTGAGTACCGCCTATCTGATATATGATTGCAGCAGGCGCAGTAAATAAAACCATAACGCTACTGAATATAGCTACACCTATTGGTACAGGGCTTTTCATCAACCAAGCCAACGCTGCACCAACTGAAATTGTAACGCCAGCAATAATTATAGAAGAACCTGCAAAAGTTGCAGCATCTCCAGATAGTTTATAACCTGCATATGTTGCATCGGATGAAACATTAATTGCTCCTTCTGATGCTGGTGAACCGATAAAGAATACAGAGAATAAGACCAACATGGAATTGAAGATTATTGCACCCAATAAAAATTTATAGAGTAACCTCATAGATTTTCATCTCCTCTGCCTTTTGTCCAGATATATATAATGGCTATGGCAATAATGACAGGAGCAAGAAGAATAAATAAAGGATTCAATGTATCTGTAAACCATCTTGCATAAATAATTTGAATAAGGCCCATGCTTAAACCACATGCAAAAAGACCTGCACCAACATTGAATACACCAAAGCCAGCCAGAAGTAAAATGGGCAGAATGATTGCAATAACATTGTGCCACCCTGTTTTCAATATATTCCCATCTATAATTATGGCAAACGGGCCTATCACATTTATTATTTTATCGTCTAAACTGGATGTTGATGTGCCTCGTAGTGTGTATAATGGCATTATCGTAATAGAAACAGGGCTAGAAGCATCAAACGTATTGGAGTTGTTAAAGTATAGCTTGGTATAATGGGTGCGTGTGGTGTTTATCCCTGATACTTTATAGCTAAATGATTGTTCGCTTATGTTGGTAGTTGAATCTTTTAATGTAACTGTATTATTCCATATTTCATAAAGATGTATTGTTGTATTTGTAGTGGTGGTATTGCTATCTATATATGTAATTGTTATGTTTCCATTTTTGAGATAAGCACCATCCATCTTACCTGTGAATGTGATTGTATCCCAGAATAGTTCATACTTTACCTCTTCTTGTGGTGTAGGAAGTATCCTTAATGATATTACACGATCTACTGGATTATCGCTATCAACTGGGATAACTTCTGGATCTGCTGAAACATAACCTGTTTTTGTAATATTTACCTTATAAATCTCTTCAGGTATCAAATAGATGTATGCCTGTCCGTTTGCATCCGTGTGTATGGAACTGATTGTTGTATATGCTCCAACGAAAGGAAGGTATCGCTTGAATACCAATCTTGCATCTTCTATTGGTGGGCTGGTAAATTCTCCTTGTCTACCTACAACAGTAACCTTGTAGAGTCTTGTGTCTGTTCCTTCGGTTGGTGGCAGATAGGCATCCAATGTATAGAAAGTATTTGCCTCGAAATCATCATTATAAAATCTATCTTCATACGCTTTGTAAGAATAATTAACATCTACTTTATTAAATTCACCAGAGGCATGAGGCATTATTGTAATGAGATCGTCTGATAGTGTGAAGGTTGGGTAATAATGCCCACCTGATGTTGTGTTTCTGCATGTTACATTTGTTTTTGCTTTGTTAATCGGTTCTTTGCTCAATGCAATATACGTTATGGATTGATTCTCGGTTGATCCGTATCCTGTAAATGTTTCTGATTCGTTGCCATAGCTTGTATTTGCAGATACTTTTATAGATATGCTTTCACCGAGTGGTAAGTCATTAACATCAATGAGTGTAGGATTTGAGCAATGGGTTTGATAATAGGTATCAATTCCTTCCTGGTCGCTGATGAATAAATCGAATGTTAAAGCATCGTTTGTTTCTTCATCGTAACAGTTTACAGTTAATACACCCCACTCAACTTCTGCACCAGATGAAAATAAATCCGTTGTATTATCATAACTGAATAATTTATAATAATATATTGTTGAAAGAGTATCTACATAATAATCTGTGGTTGCATTTTGTAATGATGTTCCATCATCGGGAGATGCTGGATAACTACCTGCTTTTCTTACGAGTTTTGTTACGTCTGCTCTTGCTCCTTTTGTCCATGAGATATTTAAGTTAGCTCCATCTAATGCTGATGTTATTGCTGTAGGATTTGTTGGGCCTGTAGAATTTGATGCTGATGCGTATGCACTACTATAATTGCTTGCTGTAGAATTGAAACTCCAAGCCCTATAATAATAAACTGTTGATACTGTTAAACCTGAATTTTCATAATTCTCCCCTGTTCCATTATATACATTTGCCCCATCTAAATAATTAGTTGGATAGCTGCCAGTGTTTCGTTGTATTCTCGTATGCGTTGCATTCACATCGTTTGTCCAATTAAGATATATCATTGATGTACTGTTTGTTGTAGCAGTAAAACCAGTTGGTTCATTTAAGGCTGCACCTGGATTGGAACGGTTCTGGCTTATTGTTACCAATCCAGAGGTTTGCGCCATGAAATGATACGAGGCGTTCATCCATGATGTATTCCTTTGGATGTTTGATAGTCTAAATTCATCTATACATCCCTCTACATTCCATGATGTGTTCTTTCCACCTACATATAGATGTGTTGAGGTACTACCTCCTGGCGTTCCGCCAACTGTATTTGCTATATCAAGTTTTGTTGTATTTTCCCAAGTAACTGCCCTATCTGTTACACTTGAATATGTAGACCAAATATAGTACCAAGATTCGTTTGTTCTTAATGATACGTCTGCTTGACAAGCTAAATCTCCTGTGACATCTTCCGTATACCAATATTGAGAATGTGCATCGTTATTATCTTTAAAAAATCTCCAGTGGTCATCCCAATACATAAATCGCATTATATGGCTTGAATCATTCCAAGCTACATCCTTTGCCCACAATTCAACAGTAACCTGATCTACAAAGTTAAGGTTTGCATTTTTGCTTGCATTCTGAAAATCTATGAAATTATTACTCAATCTAGTAAATGTTCTTGCTGTTCCTATTTTTCCAGTAGAAGCATTTGTTCCAAATGCATTTCCAGTATAATGATTGCTTGTAGATTCATAAACATCTTGATCGTCACCCGTTCCATTCATGTGTGCAATTAAAACATAGTTTGAATCCCATGTATCGGATGTTGAAGTATCTATAGCCACGCTGTTGTTATAATACATAAGAAGATGTGTGGCTGAACTGGCAGTAACTCTCGTTAGATTTACCCATACATAATTATTTGCTGTGGTATTCCAAGGTCTTTCTACTTCGTGATTGTAGATAGTTGTGTTATCCAACCCGATAAATCTTAAACTATTTCCATCGTCTGCTTTTGCACTTACTGTACTGTTGATTACAATTAGACATGGAAAGTTTACCAAATCGGTTTCAATAAGTGAGTTGTCAATTGTTATGTGAACGTAATCATCCCATTGGCTGTTCCACCATGTAGCCTTTACACTAGGATTAGTAATAGGGTTGAAAAACATACTACCCAGTATAGAACCGATAAGAAAAAATATCACTATTCCATGTTTCAGTTTTCTATTCATTCTATCTCCTGTAATAATATTCAGATTCGTCACTCAATGCATCCAAAACAAATATCAAGACGATGCCAGTAAAAAAGAATATTGCACATATTATTGCAAATGCACCCGGAAGTAATGTAAGGTATCCTGTCAGAGTGGCGTTACCAACTGCTGTATAAAGTGGTGTCATTGCATCAACAGATACGGTTATAAATAAACTTGTAACTGCCCACAATACAAAAAATATAAATGATGCAACTATAAACCCTATTGCAGCTATCGGAAATCTCATGGATAATAAACCTCCTGTTTTTTCCTTAATGCTGCTTGAAATGATGCAACTATTCCAACAACAAGAATTATCAACGGGATTGCATAGATGCCCATCATTGTAAGTGTCTTTGCATCACTGGCTGGAATGTACGAATCAAATGTTGGTATTGCGATCTCAATAAAGAATAAAGAATATAATGCACCGCAAGCAAATATTGTAAGCAGTAATAAGATTAATGGAATTGCCGATGCACTATTGTCTTTCAGTATTGATCTCATTTTACCACATCATTTTTAATTTATTTCCGTCTATGATAACAACGCCAACCGCCCTCTACTTTTTTAACGTCTGCCTCATAACCTTTTTTACGGAAATATGTAGCATCGTCTAATGCATCGCTCTTACGTTTTCTGTTTGTTATGCCACTCATATCTTTTTCACTTCCTTCTTTTTTTCCTTTCTAATCCTTTCAACGATCCCAATGCACCAAGACCGATACTTGTACCGTGAACAGCAGGGATAACTTTCATTGTGTCCATTCCCTTCATTACTGTTGTTCCTGTTGGACTTGGGAGATGTTGTAATGTCTTGCCTGCTATGCCCATCGTGCCAACTGTTCCTATTGTTAGTTTGCCATGCTTCATTACTGCATCTAGTGGATTGAATTTCTTTTTCATTTCATAAACCCCCAGTTATCCATTATATCAAAACTATGTCCAGCACGTTTTTTAGTTGATTTCTTCTTCTTTTTCTTCTTACCAGCTATTGGATACGCTTTGCCTCCAACTACTGCATAGTTTGTTTGTCGTCGTGGCTTGCGTATTGGTTGCATCCCAAAATCCATGGTATTTGCTCTCCGTCTTGACCTTCCTGGTCTTGAGGGATAACCACCGATAGGTTGTAGGTTTCTACCTACCCATTTATCGGTTGCTTTTATAGTTTTAACTAATCGTTCCTTTCGTCTTTGTCTAACAAAAGCGGGTTGAATCCTTTTAGGGAACTGTTCTTCATGCGTTAGTTCCCGTCTGTCCACTGGCCTTCTAAACATTTCTTTAACTGCTGCTCGACCATGTGGTTCTTTTGCTCTTGTTAATGTTGCTCTGCCTTCTTCATCTCTTTCAATGCGTGTGCTTTCTCTTTTTGTAAACAATCCCATTAATACATACCTCCTTTCATAATTCCTTTAGGTAAAATGTCCTCTATTCTTGGGACTTTAAATTCACGGTAGCGATGTCCAATATCAGATTTTTTGATGAAAAACAGTTTACGCTTTTTCTTTGTACCAACGTCATCAAAGCCATATATAGGGGGCTTAAAGGGTGGCTTACTCGGGTAAGAAGGTTTACTAGGATATGAAGGATACGATGGATACGATGGATAAGAGGGTTTACTCGGGTAAGATGGCTCACTAGGATATGAAGGATACGAAGGATATGATGGGTAAGATGGTCTACTAGGATAAGATGGATAGGATGGTTTACTGGGATAAGATGGTTTGCTAGGGTAAGATATTGTACGTGGTGAAGATATGTAAGATGCGGATGAGGGCATACTTGGATATGAAGGAAAGCTAACACCAGATCGCGCACTAGAAATAAGAGAGGATTGCATAGAACTTAAACGAGAAACCATGTATCCAGGGTGCAATACTGGGACTGTAGAAGGAGCAGTATATGAAGATGTCAGTCTAAAGAAATCTTTTGTACCACTTGGTAACTTAGTAGCCAATCTTTCGGTGAATTTTAAAGCTGACTTACCTCCGACCATAGCAAACTCGGGTAATGGAATTACCACACCTTCCACCCGAGTGAAATAACGCACTCCCAATCTGGTAGCGAACCCTCGGGCAACTACTTCAAACTCACCACCACCCATATGCATTTTAGGAGCAACATAAACGCCAGGTTGTTTTTTGATATATGCAGCAGATCGTTCATAACTATATCTTACATACTTGGGTAATACTTTCAATTTGCCAAAATGCAATAATGGAGAAGTCGGCATTTTGAATTGAGGAAATAAAGAAAACCCACCACCACCGTATCCACCATATGGTGAACCTGTTACTCTTAAAAATCTAGGTGCTCCTTCACCCAATGGTGCAAATGAAACACCAGGACTTTCTCTCCCTTTACGCATCCATACAAACGGTTTATACCAAAGTTTACTTGTAGAATGGACTCCTGTAAAGAAAGGATCACCAGTGGTTGTTATACCTTCACGTGCCTTAAACGCCTTAAATAATGCATCGATCCTTGCACTTGGCGTTTTACCAGGTGCATAAGATAACCCACCAGGTAATGATGTTGTATGATAAACTGCTTCTGGAGGAATTTCTTTAGCTTTACCGAATCTTTCGAGAGTTTTCCATTTAAGTGTCCTGGCTAAATTGATTGGCGTATAACGTGCTGGATACGATGGTAAACCAACCTTTTGCCAACCAGTACGTATTGAGGTTGTTGTAGCACCGACAGCTTTACTTCCTAAAAATAAACCAAATATTTCTCCACTTGTTGCAACTGCAGCAGATAAAGGGGAACGTTGCATTTGTTGGTAAGCCTCAGATTTTGCGCCTGTTAATTTAGCAATACCTTCTTCAACAGTTGCACCAATGAAACCAGAAGGAGCACCAACTTTTACTGTACCGATATACGATCCAACATCAGGAAGAACTAGAGTTTTACCTGTTTGTATTCTACCAAACACATCTGTAAAAGCACCTTTGCCTGTAACATATTTAATTGCAGTTTGGGGTAATATTATGGGCCATGCAAGAGCACCCCCAAAAGCGACAGTATAAGCATGAGTAGCCTTTGAAAGCGTAGACATTTTAGCCCAATATTTCTTTTGAATATCTGCTTGAGATAGAGTTATATTTTCACAGGCACGTTTATGTTTTTCAGCTTCCGTTTGATGTGGTGGTGGTTTTGATACATCCCGATATTCAGTATATTCTATAGATGTTGGGAATAGAGACTTGCCAACATCATATACAACCCTAGATGGGTCAACAGGTATTTTGCCACCATGTTTCACTAGATATTCAGTAGTTAATACCTTTCTTTCAGTTTTAGAAAGTGATGAAAAATATTGACTTGCACCATATTGGTATTGCCTTTCTTCCAAAGGTATAGTTGCCCAATCAGTAAATTTAAAACCATAGGTTTGTTTCTCTAGTAAAGTTAAAGATTTCCATGCTTTTTCAGAGGCAAACTCAAATTGTTTTTCTCTTATGGATTGTCCAACAATATCAGGAAAAGCAATTGGTGATTCTGCTGCACGCCTTAATGCTTGAGCTTGTTTTGGTTCAGCATAGGTAATAAGATATTTGTGTGCATCCATCTCTGATGATATGGATGGATACCTGGTTACATCCCCATAAATTTGTTTTTCAATAAATCTGGATGCTTCCGCAGGGCCTGTGCCTCTACCATAAAAACTAGGATGGATTGCAAAGCCTGGCCCACTTATCACACCTGTTCTGCTTTGTCTAAGATAAAAAGTATCATCTTTTCTTGGTGGTGGTGTTCCTTTAATGGGTATGTGTTCTTCTCCACCTATTGGTTTGTGTCCTGGTGGTTTTGGTATTGTTTTTTGTTTTGTTATTCTGGTTCGTGCTTGTTCTTTATATTTTTCAAATCGTCTATGCAATGGTATGGTTCTAAGAACATCAATTGGTTGGGTTACCATTCAATATCTCCTCGCGCAATCGTTCAAATCGTCTATGCAATGGTATGGTTCTAAGAGCATTCAATGGATTAAAATCATTAGTGGTTGGTTCTGTTATTTCTATTTCTCTTTCTTGTAATGGACTGAATAAAATAAGTAAAATAATAACAATTACTATTAACAGAATAGTTGGGCAGGCATGCCCCCCCGTAAAAAAATCATTCTTCCAGGCCATGAAAGTCTGGAGTACATTATTGTACGTTCTAATATAAATAGTTTACCAAAAAAATGGGTAGTAATACGCTCAAAAATGAGTTAGATTGTGTTTTTCCCACATAAAAAAGCAGAATGAAGTGAAACCCAAACATAAGTAAAACAAAGGATTATGAAAGACTACTACAAAAAAGACATTAACATTTAGAATGAGACAATATACAAACAAACCTATACCAGTGAGAATAAATGCTAGAGAAAGAAACTGTAAAAGGGTTGTAAGAGATAGTTCAGGAAGTGCAGCGATCTTTTTATTTAGTCTTGTTTCCAGATCCCTTGCCCGTTCCATGATGCCTTTGTTCACGTTCATACTTTCGTCTGTCATATTCTTCCTTCATTACATCCAACGGTGACTTCTTTAATGATATACCATCGCTGATTGCTTTTAATGCTCCAGGTTTACGGTACATAGCTTTTCTTAATCTCTTTCTTTGCTTCTCTGCTTTCATCTGTAGTGTTACTTCTCTGCCTTTTTGGATCTTCGTTTGATATTTTGCTATGAATTGTTTTAGTTTCATGGTATCACTCCAAAGGTAAGGTTTATCAAATCTTTTAACTTTCTACAATAATAATCATTCCATTCAATAGCTAATAACATATCTTTTTTTATAAATTGTTTAACTAATTTAATACCAACAACTACAGGGATAATAATATCAATTACATCTTTATTTGGTTTCATTCGTCACCCTTGTTTGTGTTTCTTTTTAAATTCTCCATCTTTAGCCATACTCATTTTTATATCATTTGCCATAATTGTATGCTCATAGCAATCTTCTTCTTTAAGATTTTTAAAAAATACATCAATTTTCTTTTGTATGCGTGCATCAATATAGTCTTTGTGTTTCCAAATAAAATATTCTAAACATTCTTCATCTTCCAATACAATCTTCATTCTATCACCTTTAAGTTATGGCAAAGCCAGTATAACCAACTGGTACAAATAAGAATAGCTATTACAACTAGAAGCATAATCTTACCAATTAAAGGTAACTCATAAACCCAATCATTGAAAATCATATCAGGGAAGGTCACACAATACCATATCAAAGAATACACTACCACAATCAATGCTATTCCAAGCAATACAATCATTATTATTATCTTGGTGTTTTCTTTTTCCATTCTCTATCACCTTTTTGTAGGGTTTTTAAAAAGAATTGCACATCCCCAATTTCCCCAACTTTCAGAATGACTAATTTGCACAACTCCATATCCATGTTCAGAATATTCTGAAATCAATTCATTTAACTCATGTGTGCTTCGTGCAATTCTAACTACTGATTTTTCTTTCCAATTTTCTTCATACTTCATCATATCACCCAATGATAATCTTTTTAATACATTTCAACCAACATAGTATTGTTGATGAATACCAAAATATAGTTAAAACAATAATACAAAGACAAATTATAACTACTAGTTCAGCGAATAGAATTAAAAAATCTGCTTGTTCGTATCCAATTGTAGTTTCAAGAAACCCAATCGTAATCATAAAAACTAGAACTGATACTAGAAGTATTATTACAACTCTAGCTTGTTCGCATGCTTTTTTGAATTCCTCATCAGTCATCTCTATTACCTAAGTTAAAGGTTTTTTATCAAGTCTTGCATAAACAAAACCAAACAGATATAACACAATGCATATGAATCCTACCCCAGGATAAAATAATAAATAATCCCAATTGATTCCTTCTCCAGCGACAAAGTGCATTAACATTGTTCCAAAACATAATATTGTAGATAACACAATCCATAGATATAGAAATGCGAATTCATACCAGCGTCTTTCTACAAATTTTTCTCGTTTCATTCTCTATCACCTAAGGTTAAGGTTTTCCCATTCTATCAATTATTTTATTCATTGATAATGCCCACCACATTATAGACATAAAAATTGTAATCATTCCCAATACAACAATAGATTCGATTAATGAATAATGCTTACCAACACAAATCATGATTGCAATACCAAATAAAGATATTGTTGCAATCCAACCTATTTTTAATTCTTTCTTCATTCTCTATCACCTAATGCAAAGGTAAATTAACAATCCCATTCCAAGTAATATTCCTATTATAAGTATTGTAAACCAAAAAAATGGGACATGTCTTTTCCTTTCAACATGTTCCGACATTTTCTTTTTATCTTCATCGCTAAGTTCATTGATTAATATTTCAACTAATTCATTTTCATGCCATCCAGTTTTAAAAACTTTCAGACATTTAATGCATTGAAATATTGGTGGATAGGTATAACCACCACCACCGAATAATGATACATCAACATCTACTACTGGCGGAGATAATAATTTTAATTTGTGTTCACACATTCTCTATCACCTAACACGAAGGTTTCCATTCCTTTGTTATAAACATTTTATAAAACACCACAGGCAAAACGATTGGAATAAAAATAATAGCACCAATGATTTTCTGATACCAATTCAATCCTCTAAATGGTTTATACATAATAACTTCCATATTTCTAAATATTTTGCCAAACATTCTCTATCACCTAATGCAAAGGAAAACAACTAATACTATACCTACAACCATAACAATTGGAATTATAGTCCAAAAGACAGCATCACCTTTTCTATAGTTCCTCATTCGTTCAGCTAAAGGTTCATTCATCTCTATCACCTAATTAATAAAATAAAGATAAACAATATTGAAACAATAGTAAGGATGAACAATAAGATTTTCAATTCATTAGGATTATCTTTATGATGTTCCTTATATTTCTGGTAAGCTTTTGTTGATGCTTCCATCTCTATCACCTTTTAATTTATGTTTCAGATACTTTAAATTCTTTCCACCCTTGGCGTTCTAATATATTTTCCAAATTAGCTTTTGTTCCAACAAATTCTACTTCAATTATATATCTCATTCTCTATCACCAAACCTAAAGGTTACACCTCTTTTCTAAACCAAATATCAATCCAAACTTAGTATGATCTACTCTATTTCCACGTGAAGCAAATTCAGCAAACATACCTGAAAAATTAAGCTTGGGTTCAAACATTTCATAGTATTCCTTCTCCAATCTTTTACGTTCTAATCTATCAGATTCCAAACGATATAAGACTTTATTGAATGAATCAACTCCAATCATTCTATTACCTTCATAAGTATTGGAGTTCATGAAATTAGTGTGAGTATACAATCTTCTCTTTAGATTCATAGTGTGTCCAATATAAACCAGTTCGTTATCGAACATAAGAAAATATACACATGGCACTGTTGGTAAATCTTCTGTAAGATATACAGATTCGAACATGCTTAAATCAAGTGGTTTAATATCTTGTGTCGTTAGGCATCCAACCTTGAACATAATTTAGTATTTCTATCCGATCAGATTCAGTGAATGGCATGTTTACATAATGCTGTAAACTCGTTAGAGTTGTGTGTCCTTGAGAAAGAGTAATCATAGCGATGTGTTGAGGATGACAGAACATAAGCCACGATTCCCAAGTCTTTCTTGTAGACTTTACACTCATTCCTTGTTCATCAAGCCCTGCTCTCCTTGCCCAACACTTTAGATTCATATTCCAACTAACATATGTTGGTAGTGGTGTCTTTACTTTAACGAAGTATTGAATAATCATTCTACCTTGATTATTTAATCGTACCCATCGTTCCTGTTGTGTTCGTTTTGTTTTTAGTACTGCTTCACGTGGTAGGTGGATAAAATCTCCATCATACCACTCTGGATGCTTCTGAAATCGCTTCATCTCTATATATCGCATACCAGTATACATAAGTGCCTGTAGGAGTGTCTTGTAATCCATCTTAGGACAACCCTCTAATAATGCCTGGTATTCGTTGGGTCGTAGTATACGTGTCTTTTGTCTTATGATTGGTTGTTTAAAATTTAGATCAGGTTTCAATTTACATCACCTATTAAAAACTATTACAATGAAAGGTTTTTGAGTATTTAAACCTTGCCTAAAGATATGGCTATACCTTATAAGTGTTTGGAAAACCTTTGCATTATAGGCTACAACCCACATGCCAATTTTGTTCATTTTAGATCATCATTTTAATTTAAATGGTTGGTAGATATAATAATTCTTTTTCAAATGCGTCTATTGTTTGTTTAATTAATGTTTCAATAGTTTCAACAGATATATTGTAATTTCGTCTCCATTCATTAAAATCTTGCTCATCCTTGAATTTTATATTTTTTAGTTGTTTTTGATTTTCTTTTAATATTTTTAGACTTGTTTCTATTTTTGCGATTATCTGCTTTTCAAAACCTGCTGTTTTTCTTTCCATAGTTCTCGACCTCGACAAGATTTTAAATGCCTTGTCTATTTATATATCTTGCCTTTCTCGGTATTTTGGATCTCTCGACCTTGACATCGAGTTTTCCTGCCGAGGAAGGTTATTATTGTAATTTACTCTATACAGATTTACCGCTAACGCACAACCAAACATAAACGTAGGAATTAAATAAACCATTTCAGATTGATTTATGGCAAGCGATAACATAACTGAAATGCTTATTACTTCAATAGCATATAACATTCTATCTTTCCAATCCATTTTCATTCTCCTTTTAATTTATTTCCACATTCGATACAAATATCACCAGAATGTTTTATATCAAAAGCACTATTCGTTTTGACTAACTTATATCTCGGATAATTTTTAGAACCATATAGATTCTTTCCACATAACAAACATTTAACATCTTTAGGATATACCATCTTCTATTTCTCCTTTAAACCTATATGATTTAATTTAGGATTGTGGGATGAAAGAACAAAAATAGTAGAGTTTGTATATACCATTATCCTTTCTTTCATCTATCCACCCTATCATTTTAATTTATTATTAATCCTTATAAAATCTTTCGACATCATGTACACCCGTTTTAGACATTGCATAACTACTAACTTCTGACCAACTTTTAAATTCTTTAATCCCTTCATCAGATGTTCCAACATATATTTTCATTTCATTATCCTCCTAATCTATCATTTTTTGAATTGTATCTGGTAATTCATTACCCCAACAATCCCAACCATCAACTTTCTCTCTAGCAAACAATTCTATCTTCAATAAATTGGGATATACATTTGAAATGAAATCTCTAAAGTATTTTGGTTTCTTACTATGTTTTGTTCTCCTCTCTTTATAAACACTGCTCTCACGTAATGATTGTGCAGGTGGTGACATATTACCTTTTGTAGCAACTAAAAGAAGTTCATGTTGTCCTCGCCACCAATAACCCATACCAATAATCTCTTTATCCCAAATAGCATGAGTTTTATATTTGAATCCCCATGAATCAATTACTTTTAATGCCTCTAATAGTTTTGGTGCAGTAGCCCACAAATATAAAATACAATTATCTGCTGTCGATATTTCTAAATTACATATATCATCTAAAGACATAGTTTCATATTTGTTTTCTATCTTACGATTCTTTGTATTGCTGAAATCATATCTCCAAGGCGGATCAGCATAGATGATTTGATACTTATTCTTTGGTAATTCCATATTTTTACCTTATCAAATTAATTTATTTCTTTTAACTCCATTTCAAATCTTTTTTTACAATTTCCACAATAATATTCCTCAATTCTTAATCTAAGCAATACAGTATTACAATCTGGACATTTTATTTTATATGCTGCCATATTATCATTTTGATTTACAACAATATTCCTACAATTCCAACAGCTTAGCGTTTTCAAGATTTAAAGTTTCAGTATCAGATTCAATCGTAATTGTCAATGTTGATGTTTCTTTACCACAATTAGTACAAACTCCTGTTATCTCTATGATTCTCATAATCTTCTTCATCCTTCTTCACTTCCTTATTAAACTAATTTACAACTGCATAAAGACATAAACCCAAAACAACACAAGGGCTAATGTTGCAGGTATAACCAAACTTTCTAATCTGTATCCTTTACTCATTTTATCTTCTGTCATTTTCCATCTCCTTTAATCTATTTACATGGTCTAACATAAGTGTAGGCAGACCAAGCACAAATTCCAATCCAAATTAGGATTACTATTATTTCGATTATCATTTTAATTTATTTCTTTCTTTCAAAACCAACAAAGAAATAGCCGACAGCTACTCCAATAATAAAACTAATCAAACACCAATACCATTCCATTCATTTCACCTATCTAATCTATAAATGTCCAACAAACGACTTACCAGCTTTGCATCTTCTTCAACATTAGTGTTGTCTGTATTATCAACAAATTGTCCATCCACAATACTATTAACAAATACCTGCCTTTGCACTTCAGCTTGGAATGATACAAGACAACCAAGTTGAACACCTGTTACTAAATATCTTTCACCCATATTTTCAACCACTCTTTTATTGTCATTTTAATTTACAAATTTTTTAACCAACAATCGAAACAAATATCTGTTCTGCTAAACGATACTATTTTGTTACCACACTCAGGACATTTCACGTTTTCACCTTATTAAACTAATTTAGAACCAAACATCAACATTAGTTCTGGTTCTACATAGTATTTTTCAAAGTAATTCATTCTTCTTCACTTCCTATATCTTTTAATTTATTTCTGATGAATTATAGTTTTTAGTCTTGCTGGAAACTCATCCCAAATCTTCTGTCTTGTTTGACTTGACATAAATCCTTCTCGCCAAAACTTACCTAATATCCTATCAACCTCAAGCATATCTTTTTGAGATTCTTTTTCCCAATCTTCCATTTTTATCTACCTCATTGTCTTACGTAATTAATTTTCCTCTTTCATTATATTTATATGAAGCTAAAACACAACCACCATGACGTGGGTATAAATTACCTCTTTCACATGGGTTGTTCCAACCATTAAAGTGTTTACATCTTTCACATCTTTTCATTGAAACCTATCCATCATAATTTATTTCTTATCATTATATATATCATAAATGGAAGTTGTAATGGGATACACTGGCATAAACATCTAAACCCTTCCGTCTGATAGATTTTCATTATCCTCCTAATTTAAGTTATTTTCCATTCCAATATTGTTGATAACCAAACACATATCAATACGATCAATGCAATAGGAATAATTATTTTTAACCATTCTTTTATTGTCATCTTAATTTAAATCTAGTAATCTTAAACAATTACCACAAGAAACCTCATTAATATTATTTGTAACGCAACTTCTACTAACAATAATACCACATTCTGTTTGAAATTTAGTCCACTCTTTATAGAAATCTTTTGATGTATTTCCACCGAAGTAATGCGTTCTCATTTTACCACATCATTTTAATTTAAACTTTAATTTATTACTTCTAACACTTGTGTTTTCTTTCCAAATAGCACAACCTCAACAAGTCTATGTCTTGGTCTTGTTTCTTGTCCGTGTCCTTTTTTCATATTATCAACTCGATCTACCACAAACCAAATAATCTAAGCCAAAGAAATATCCCTGCACCAATAGCAATACCAACAGAACAAAACCACATGCCAATATGATATTCACGTTCACTAATTTCAACATTGTCGTATTTCATTCTTCTTCACTTCTCCTTTTGATTATCATTTTAATTTATTATCTCCTTTTAATTTTAAATATTTGATAACACATAATATTCTGGCGGTCTATCAAAAGATTGTTTTGGTGTTTCCCAATCGTTGCCTAGAGTATGCTCAAAGAATCCTGTCATGTCCAATGGAACATTTATCTTAATGCCAAACATGTTTATTTCCTGCAACTGTAGAAAATAATCTATCGGTACTTTCTGAGTTATAAGGTAACAGTTTCCAAATTTAAGCAAATACCATCTTAAAAATCTGACAGTTCTTTTCATATCATATTTGCTTGCCTTTGATAATAAACCAAAGTATATTACACGGTCAAATTTACTTCTGGTCACCAGCCTACTTGGACAGATTGCCTTATCGCCTTCCTGTCTGTAGAATTGGAATCCTATTTCATAGTAGGGGTTCTTTAGTGCAATAGAATTTTCCTTATATATTGTCTTAAAACCATGCTCCTTAAACTCTTTATGAAGTGCTTTTACCTTTGAGAAATCCTGCTCCCATACAAATAAGTCTGCATCATTTTCCCATTCTAGGGGTCTACCGTTTCTGTACCAACCTAATAGCAATCCACCATACAGCCAATGATGAATATTGTTTTTATTTAGTAGCTCTACAATGTGTTTCAAGCGTATCATGTTTATTGTTTCTCTGTCCATCACATCACCTATATTTTTTTACAGACAACACCCCAGTAATGATATGTCTCATCAGTCCTCTCATCAGTACCCTGTTTCCTTTCCTCTATTCCTTTCCGTTCATACTGTTCTATTGAAACGATGGTGAATAAATTTTTTAACAAATAATCTATATCTTTTCTACTCAATCGTCTGTGATAATACTTTTCTCGGATCTCATCCATACCTGGTGCATCAAATATGAACAACCCATCTGGTTTTAGAACACGATGCGCCTCTTTAAACACATGATCGTATGTTGCGGTAAAGCCTCTGACCCAGCCACCAACAAACCATACTTGATCGAATGTACTTTGAATGAATAATTCACCATCAAAATCACAATAGGTTGAGTGTGCATTTTTCATATTATTCTTTTTAAACAATTTAGCTGATATTTTCAACTGTCTTACTTTCTTATCCAAACCCATGTAAAAAAAGCCATAGCCTTTTTTATGAAGATAATACGGAATAACTCCAGAGCCTACGCCAAGCTCTAGGATGTTAGGGTTGTCTTGTAATCTATCTTCTACTACAGATAACAACCATTTCCTCCGAGATACTTTCATTAACTTTTCAGCATTGCTTTCTATCTCTTTTACGAATGTTCGTATTAATTTCATTCTTCATTTCCTATGCTTTGTAATTTAAATCGGTTGTTTTCTCCATTTCTCTTTATCTTCTTTTGTTATTGGTCGCATATCTGCACCACATTCTCTGCATACATCATCGTTGCCACCAAGAACATCGAAAAAACCACAATCATCAGAACATATCGCATCAGTAGTATTCAATACACATTCTTTGTGTGCATCTCCGATTCCCCAGTTCCATTCTTCTGCGTTCATTTCTTTTCCACAAATTTCACAAATTCCGTCATACATTTTTATCTACCTCATTGTTTTAATTTAGATTGTTTCCAAATATCATACCCAATAGATTTTGAATAATTGCAATGTTCACCACTACAACCTAAACCAAAATTTCTTTTACCACATTTGGGACAAGTCCAGAAATAATCTATCATCTTTATCTACCTCATCATTTTAATTTATTTAGTTGTTATTACTTTTATCCACACCAACACACCAACAACAAACGCTAAAATGAATAAAGCAAACACACCTAATAGCACTAACGGCATTTTCCATCACCTTTTAATTTAAGATCATTCTCCTTGCCGCCTACATTTTGGAGAGAAACCCCTTCACTTCGTATGGAACTCAATTTGAGTAAAGTGTCTATTAGTTTATTGAACTCAGAGTAGTAAACATATACCTTCTTTGTATTACGTTTACTCCCGTCAGTTTCTACAATATGAATGCCATCTTCATCTATCAAATCCACACGAAGCCCATATAAAAAATGGTCGTTTGGTTTCTCTATCCATATTCTTTCCATTCTTTTTCACATTCCCAAAAGACTTAAATAAGAATCATGTGTTATTGTTCTTTCTACTTTTTTAAACTTAGTCGATATGCTATTGTTCCAGTTGCAACATTGACTTACTACCCTATACTTATAGAAGTTCCAAGTGCAATGAGGGGGTTCCACCTTGCCTTGAAGTAATGAAAAAAAAGAAACGACAACACGCTGTAGTAAAGCCTTAAGGCTTTTTGCCGTGTTAATGTTTATCACCCATCCATTAGTATAAATATATCTCATCAACATTCTCCTTGTCAAATTCAGTTAGTTTTGTTTGTTTTACGTCTATTAAAAGTTCTTCTAACATCTTTATTAGTTTAGATGAATATGTCTTTCGTGATCTTGTCTCATCTATTATTAACTCATGCTTTCTAAAATCAATCATTATTTGTTTTAAAGTTAGATATGATGGTGAAATGTTTATTACTTCTCCCTTTTCACCTGTAATTTCCCAATATGCTTCAGGATAATATTCATATCTTGTATCTAATGATTTGCCTTTTCTTACTTTAAGTTTTATTTTTCCTGACATTTTTTAAACACCAACAAATCTCTAACCAATCCTAACATCCTAGTTTCTTCTTTCGCTTTATTTACTTGTTGCGGTAGAAATGTTTGTGTATGTAGCGGACAGTTAATTATTCTCTTTAGTTTAAAACCAACTCCTTCAATTATTTTACTGCAGTTATGTGTATGTAAAATTGCTTCTTCTCCAACAGGAATATCTTTTTCTGTTTGGTTCTGAATTAAAAATGCAAAGAAACCATTATCAAGTAGTTTGTAACATTCGCTAGCAAACTTTTCAATAAATTCATAATATTCTTTTAATGATAATTCAGATATTGCTCCTTTACCATATTCTTTTTTCATCATAGACCAATAAGGTGGATCAGTGAAGATAAGATTGGGCGTTTCTGTTAACTGTGGTAATTTAACAACTCCATTTTTATCTCTAAGTTCATGTTTAACTATAAACTCTCGTGTTGGTTTTCTATCATAACAATAACAGATCCTATTCATTTCTTTACAAACATCATATGTTGTTCCACCACCGGCCATGAAATCTACAACAATATCATTTTCTTCTGTATAATAATTAAGTAAATTCATTATTAGTTGCCCGGGTATTCTACCAGGATATACTATTCCAAATCTATCATCACACTCTGAAAAGTTCCATACATCATACACTTTTGGTAAAAACGTACCAGGTACGTTTTTGAATGTTCTATGCCCGTGATATTCTAAAAGATTACCTTTATCATCACATTCTTTAGCAAATCTCATAAAATGTTGTGCTGTTCTTTCTCCAAACCATAAATTATCGTTTATCCAAGGGAGAAATTCTTCATGTTTTAATTGTTTCTTAACCCACTTCAAATCTTTTCCAACAAGATATGCATGTTGATGCATGTTTGTGCCTAGTCGTTCTATTCGTATCTGTGCATCATCAACTGTTTTGGGTTCATTCCATATTGGAACTGGAATAATCTTAGTTTCCTGTTCAATTAATTCATTTGATTCATCTATTTCTTTTTGCACTATTTTATCTCTCCTGTTCCTTCAAGTTTCTGTTTTTGTTTAGGTGGATACCTAGAGAGTATAGGGAAGGAAAAATTAGGTCTACTAGAACAAAATTTAGGAGTTTTAGGAATATATATAGATGCTGCCTTTTTTTTATCGCCAACATCCAATCTAGTAATAGTTATTGATTTATCTTCTAAAAGAAGTGTTAATATATCTATAGCATCATCGAGTGTTTCAGCATTGATTTTTCCGCCAATATTAAAGATATAGCTCATTTCAATCCCTTTACTGTAGAGGGAGGAGAAGGCAAAACCTTCTCCTTTTTTGCTTTCCGATTGTAGTGGTTAGTAGTTTCGTTTATGTCACCCATCGCAGCTTTTAATTCAATCCTTAATTCCTTTCTAGTGGATGCCGATACTTTCAATTTATCGCAGAACCATAAGCCATCTTTCTTACTTTGTCCAACTTCAGCCTGATATTTTTCCGTGTTTATAAATATATATTTCTCAAACATTTCATATCACTCCTTTACCAGTAAAAAAGCCAAGAATGTATGCAACTAAGATAATTAAGCCAAGAACAATTAAGTGTATACCTTCATCTTTTTTCATTCATTCACCTTGTAATAGGAGGGAGGAGGAGAGAACGGAGGTTGTTTGAAGTTGTGCCATGAAAAAACATTCTCTCCTCTCGGATGTGTGAAGCAGTATGGAAAAAAAACTAGGAGAGATAAGATGGGATGCGTCCATACTGCTGTCACTCTCATTCATCTACCACGTTCCTTGTGGTATTCTTCAACCTTATCATTATCAATCGCATGTAAATAACTATCAATTCTTCTTTGCATCATAATAACCTCGCTTTACTTTTACTCCAATCCCATCATCTTGTATAATCCACTTCATTATGTCCTTGTATTTCTGCGCCAGCTTAGGATCTGCAAATACTACTGAGAATCCATAGCCACCCTCTCGCTTGATTATTCCTCCTAGTGTGCAGTGTTTCATTCTTTAACCTCTGGAACTTTGATTATCTTATAGATTTCCCATTCATTATCTCCATCTACAAAAATACCATCAAAAGTGTATTTCCTAAGAGTAATTATCATTTTACTATTAACCGTCAGGTCTGTATAGGTATCTGTTGGATATTGCACTTCATAGGTTTCGTTGTTATCGAATATTATAATCATTGAATCTTCTAATGGGATTACTTCTGTGATTTCTCCGATTATCTGTACTTCATCGTATTCTGTCCATGATACTGTCGCTTCACCTATGAATATAAAGAAACAAATGAATATACTAGCCACAAAGAGCAGGAGTGCGGCCATTCCAATAAAGAACAATATTCCGGGTTTATCTCCTTCCATTAAAACACACTCCTTAATTGCCATACTTTCATGGGCGTACTAAAAATAGTAATCTCAGGGTTTTCGTGAATATGTTTCTCAGCAAAATCGGTGTTCATAACTCGTTTGTTTGTTGCATCCTTCCATAGAATTTTATGGTTGTCTTTTATCTCTCCCATTCCCATCTCTCCTTTCTTTATTCCAATCATCCCTCTTACATACAGGGCATACCTTTGGTTCATTATCAGTTCTCGGTATCCACACATGCCCACACCGCTTACAGGTATATCTCAGTAACATACACATACGTATACGTTAGTTGTTTATAATCCTTTCTATCTCAAAAACCGATATACATACCCCCCCCTGATTATAATATATTATATAATATCTTAATTCATTCATATCGAACATTTGTCATGCATATCGAACTGTTACACGTAAATAAAACACACTAATCCTTTGGCAACAGATTACGTCTTAATCCAATAGACCAGGCTGCATCTAATTTCGATTGAATACGCTGACTAACTAATTCGTGTAACATTCTAGATCTATAGTCTCTAGCGGGTTCGTTATTAACAGCACCATGTTGTGCATGATTTACAGCATAGACAACATCAGACCAATCCGTATTAAATTGCTCGTCAGTATCAATGTATATTTTTTTAAGTTCATCACACGCTGTTGTGGATGCAAGAGAACCTAAAAAATTATTAAGCCTACTCTCTGATCCTATATAGTCCCCATTGGCTTTTGCATCAGCAGCAAGAGATAGTTCTTTTAATCTTACTGCCTTGATGGTATGTAGTTTATATTGTGTTTCTATTTCATCATCCATTTTTTTCACCTTTTATTTTTTTTCTAGATTTGATTTGAAGCAAGATATGAAATTAATGAATGTAACGGGCAGGGGGGTTCTCTTTATGGGTTTACGGAATTTTCCTGCGTATTTTTCTCCTGGACTACATAGACGTGTTCTTTAGGAGTATATGGTGGAAACTTGAATAGACCGAACAAAGAGTGTCCATGATCTATCCACCCACTGCCAACCCTTAAGTTTGAAACTGCCTGCCTTCTTATTGGTGATAGCTTGTCTACTCTTGCCCCATAAAGGTAGATTGTATGTGTTTTCTTTGATCTAATACGAAAGTCTGCATCCATTGATGACTGTGTATTTGCTATAAGATTTACTCTTGATTTCCTTAGTTGTTTGAGTGTGTTTGATAATTCATCGTTCTTATTCCAGATAATACCACGACAACGCTGCGGGCAAATATCTTCATATTCATCCCAGAATACAGTTTGAAACTCTGGTAATGTTCTAAGCACAGCAAGAAAATCAATCCACCGATATAGGTCTTTGAAGTAAACAATATTAATCATTGATGGTTTTGCCATCGCTAACAGTTCTTTGAATCCTCTGAAATGTCGCATCTTTATCGGAGCAAGTTCTAAATTGTTTGTAATCTCACGAATCTCTAACGGGTAACGTTTTTCAGTTAAAAGTTGCCAATCGTTTCCTATCTTTGGAAACTGACATGGGCTATTGATGGGTTCACGCCAAAAAATTAATTCGTTGATATATTCATTCATCATTTTTGTAGCCAATCCTAGCATTAAGGAAGTCTTACCGCAACCCTGAACACCTAGAATTTCTAGGAAATAAGCACCCTTATCCGTATCACGTTCAAACAATCGTTTTAATAGTATTTCACCTTGAACAGTCTTACGTGAAACACGCTTTTTATCATTCGTCTGGAGCAAACTCATAACCCGAATCACTCCCTGTGGCATCCACCTCTTTACTCATTGCAGAAGCACGATCTAACGCAAGAGGAAACACATCAAAAAGACCATATAGAAGAGCTTTCCATAACTTAGAAATAGGCACTTTAATTTCTTTCATTGTGTTTGTATTATCTGTTATTCGTTTGAACATCATGTAATTTTCATCTAACATCATAATAAGTCTGGCGGAGTATTCCACAGATCCAAGAGTTTCCCTACCTATGTAATTAGATACAATAATCGTATAGTCTATTTCTCTACCCAATCCAAATGTAGCAAAAGCTAATTGTCTGGAAAAAACATTTCTTTCGTCTGATGTCAGACAACGGTTTTCTTGAATCAGCATCTCTAAGGAATTTCTTAGTTGTTCTTGAGATGTTAAAGTGTCTTCGAATGTTCGCTTAACTATTAACTTTTCAGTATGTTCTTTTCTCATTTTTTGTTCTTCGCATGGTTTCCAATCCTTAACCATTCTCCATCCTAGAAATCCATTCCACGATGTATGTTCTGATGCTATTCCAGTATTCGCTTTCTATGCCTGCTAAAGCCTCGTTTAAGTCGTTCTTAATTTCTTCAATGTCTATGTATATCTCATCCAGTTTCTCTGCCTGTGCTGCTGTTTTAACGCCATCTAAGGCTTTTTTCATCAACTCATCCAGTTTCTTCTGTCGGTTGCTGTCATAGTCCTTTATATCTTTCTGGAATGTTTCGTCTTTAATGAGATCATCCATGTTCTTTTTTATGCGTGCCATTGAATCAGCATCTCCATTACCCCATGCGTTTAGAAAGCTCTCTAATTGCTGTGGGATATGTATGTTTAGATCATATTTCATATATTCAACTCTCCAGCTAACCACTTTCTACGACATTCATGGCAGAGGGTTGTAAGTCGCCTAAACCAAAATGTGCGTAGTTGCATAACAACATCTGATTGCTTGCCACAAAGATCGCAAGGGCAATCTGTTGGTATTGTCCACCATGAACTACATTTTTCAATGTTTATTTTTTTGTACATATTTTTACCTCCTACAAAAACATCATAATGATTACTAATGCACCAACAACTGCTGCAACAATGATAATCAACCACCACATATTGAAAGACATTCCATGTTTCTTGGGTAAATATCTTTTAAGAAATTCTAATCTGGATGAAGCAATCAAGCGCATTAGTTTATCTGTGGTGTATATGCTTCTTGGCCATACTCTCATACTAAGGAATGGTTGTAGGTTTATTGTTTCAGCACCAAACACTTTTTTATCGTATTTATCTGTGGTAACTGGATTTTCTAATATGTCTTTGCCAAAATTGATGTTATCATAAACTTTTTGAACTCCCTTTGATTTGAATCCCATCCCCATCTTTTGTTCCTTTTCCTTTATTGCTTTGTCTATCTTGGCATGTGGATCTTCAAATTCAGGCATTCGATGCCTCCTCTGTTTCTTTTGCTTCTATCTTTATTCTTGAATGTATCTCTTTTAGGTCTGTTGTTTTAAAATCTTTTTCAAGTTTTTCTGCATACTTCGCATCTGCCAGGTTTATATTCTCATCATAACTTTCATGTGCAAGGAAAAAAGAATTGCCATTTTTCAGTCTTAGCTGGTAATCACCCTTGTTTATAACAGATGCATTTTGTTTGTTGAATCTAAACTCACGTTTCCCTTCTGGGCCTTTGGTGGTATTTATAATTCTGAATCTGTGTGTTAATGTAATTAATCCCATCGCTTCCTTTCCCGTTGGTGTTGTATCCATCTGTGGTTTAAGGTCGTTTTTTACTATTACATATCCTATCAGCATATCACTGATAACAGATAGAATCATAGCTAAGAATAAAATGAAAATAAGCATCATTCCACCTTCTACATATAATAGAAAACCTATCACTATTGCAATGAATATAATTGATAATGCACTAATCAATGCCTTTATTTCCAACCACATCTATTTGCCTCCAAATAATCCTTTCTTTTTTTGCGGTACGATATGTTCATAAACGTGTTGTGTCTGGTCGTATTTTACTTCTTGTGTTGTTAACCGTTCCAACAGCTTTGCATCTATACTCATTGATGCCTTCCAATCGTTTTGATACCAAGTCATTAAATCCCATGCAATATCCATCTGCCCTTCAATGAAACACTCCAAGATAGTCCACACCATCATATCGTTTGCAAGCATATCTTCTCTTGAAACGTAACCAACTGATAGTTCCTTGCCTAAAAGAGGAGAACGTGGGTTGTAATATTCGTCATATCCTTCTGGTTGTGTTGCTTTTAAAAACATCTCGATATTATTGAAACGATCTTCTGTTCCTAGCCCACGTGCATCTGGTAATCGGTCTTCTGGCATTATTTCACCACCAATAAGATTAAAATTATAACAGCAAAACCAAGAAGCATGATTATTAAATCAATTACGTTTTTGATTTTGTCGTATTTCTTTGGGAATATATCCATTTCATATAGTTGGTGTGTGTAACTACTTCTATCTAAACCAAGTTGTTTAGCTCTTTGATCTACAATATCTCGTGTTATTCTACTGGAGCTTGGTATGCTAATAGACCATTTTGTTTCTTCTTGCACATTACTACTTGGTTTTTAAGTATATAAATAAACTATGTGCATACTTTTTAAAATTAATAAAAAGAAAAAAGGTGGGAATTATCCCATTTAGATATGTGTTTATGTTTCTAGGTTTATCTGGATCGTATGATTAACAGAGCAGATATGGCGATGGCTAAGATGAAGATTGTAATTGCTACTAGAATCAATGCTATAGCGTTATCGAATCCTACAGTAAGATTCTTTACCTGCATATACGTGCCATTATATAGTCCAGTATCAGAAGCGGTTGGTGCGTGTGGAAGTAACTGATCTCTAAGCTGATATATAACGTATGCAACAACTACCAATGCTACAAAGGCTATACCAATCATCAAGATAAGACTTAGATCCATGATACCTTCGGTATTTTCGCGTAAAGATCGCATTATTATCTACTCCGTATAATAAGCAGAGCCGATATTGCAATTGCTAGTATGAAGATTGTAATTGCTACTAGAATCAATGCTATAGCGTTATCGAATCCAAGTGAAATGTTCTTAATGGTATTTGCAGCAGCACCAGTTGGTGCAAGTTGTAATCTCAGTTGATACATAATATATACAACGACAATCAATGCAACGAAAGCTATACCAATCATCAAGATAAGACTTAGATCAACGACACCTTTGGTGTCATCTAAAAGGTTTCTCATTTGCTTTGCCTCCTATTTATTATTGCCTCAGTAAGGCCATTCGTTTCACTAAAAGAAGACAGCAGCGTCATTGCTTTCTATTGCGACTGGAGTTATATATAAAGAGTATGTGGTAACATTTTATCCTACTTTTTTAAATTCCATCAGTTGACAAAGTAGGATAAAGTAGTATTTCTTCTATAAAAGTTTGAATTTTCTAAAATGAAAGTTTGTACCTCGATTACCTGGCTTTGGAATTACTATAATATCAGGTGGTGTTACAAATATTGTTTTACGTTCCCGTTTATTTCTAATGGTTGCTATATCTAAAAAATCATTATCTACAACATCCTTACACTTCATACCAAATTCTCTAGGTAGTTTAATGTTTTTTGTATATGCCCTACCTGATAGACTAAGTTGCCTTAAGATTCGTTCAGATTCGGAACTCCAAGGTTTAACATACATTATTCTTCATCCTTCCTTCTTTTAAATATTATTAGAAATACTATTGATAGCAGAAAACCAAAGACAAGCCCAAATGATATGACATATGCCAATCCATAACCCAGGGTGCGTGCATTATTATCCCAAACTGGATTTGCAGATGTGTTGTAATGATATATTGTTTCTGAATAATTACCCCTACCATCCGATACGTTTACTCTCCAATAATAGGTTGTTAATGTGTCATTTGAATAAGGAAATGCCATGTAATATGTATTGTTTGCTATGGAATCGTTTGTGTATCCTAA